>Ga0307378_10004595_pt1 | contig 19611 bp, 17 predicted proteins | sample UN1MG_FD_202238 | JGI IMG/M metagenome (GOLD analysis project Ga0307378, IMG submission 202238) | Soil microbial communities from Risofladan, Vaasa, Finland - UN-1 | ecosystem: Environmental > Terrestrial > Soil > Coastal area > Acid sulfate soil | place: Finland: Risofladan, Vaasa | collected... | reverse complement strand
AGAAATATCTTTCGCCGCCTTATCCGTTCCTTTTCGCATCAATAATTCCTTTCAATAAGGTTTATACTGCCAAAAAACCGGGCTAAAAACTATCACACGCCCGGTACGCCTCTATAACCGCTCGCTCTCCCTCCCTGCCCCCTTTGCTCTTGCCGTGCTCCATACCCACGAGCCCTTTATAACCCTTGTTATAAAGATGCTTGAAAATGTTCTTATAATTTATTTCGCCCGTTGTAGGCTCATTTCTTCCCGGATTGTCACCGACCTGAAAATAACCAATCTCCTCCCACGCCATATCGATGTTCGGTATCAGATTGCCCTCGGTTATCTGCTGATGATAAAGGTCGTCCAGTATCTTACATGAGTCACTGCCCACCGCCCGGCAAATCTGGTACGCCTGCGGGACCTTCGTCAGAAACAGTCCCGGATGGTCACGCCACGCGTTCAAAGGCTCAAGTACCATTACCAGAGACGCCGGCTCGCACACCTCCGCGCACCATTTCAGGTTCTCTATCACATTGGCCGTCTGATAGTCCCATTCCATCGCGCTATCATACGCGCCCGGCACCACCGTGCACCATCTCGCGTTGACTCTCCTGGCGACCTCAACCGCCGCCTTCATTTGCTTGACTAACATCTCTCGAATAGATTTATCGCGATGGACGAATGTCTTCCTGCCGAACTCACCATAAGCTACGAACACCCCCATCGTCATATCGAGTTGACTCATCGCTTCGGCGATTCGTTCCTGCTCACTCACATCACGGCCCATCATCCCGTTGTCTTCCATTGCCGCAAAGCCCTCGTCGGCCATAAATTTCAACTGGTCAACCAAATCATCACCTGCGTGAGACTCGAACATCCCGAAGTGTGGCGCATACTTAAGCTTGAACTTACGTTTGCTCGATGGTTGCCCGGACTCCTGTCCCTGCACTGCCTTTGTCCCTAAAGCCGCAACACCTGCCGCCAAACCACCTGCCAGAAACGACCGCCTGTCCATCATCAGACCTCCTTAATGGCTGATTCTTTTACTCTCCTGCAATGTGCAGAATACGCTGAGGCATTCTATCACAATACGCCCGAAATAATCAAGCCAATTGTCTTTAAGCTTGTAAATGAACCCTCGCAGGAGTATATTCTTAACTCTGCAGGCTCAAAAATTAAAAAAAGGAGCGAAAATGAAACCGAAACTTGTAATCGTAGGCTCTGCAGGACGAATGGGGAAAAGAATTGTCGCCCTGGCCGCCGAACAGCAAAAGTTCGATATCATCGCCGCCGTCGAGAAAAATGACCACCCCGACATCGGAAAAGATGCCGGTCTGCTCGCCGGTGTCGCACCTTTGAATCTTAGCGTCGGTTCCGACCTCCCCGGCGGCGCTGATTGTCTTATCGACTTTTCCACACCCGATGCCGCTGACCTCTCCGTCGATTACTGCCTCGAAAATAACGCCGCCCTTGTACTCGGCACCACAGGCCTGGCAGACCAGCAGCATGAAAAAATAAAATCCGCCGCCGAAAAAATCCCCGTTATCTACGGAACAAACATGAGTATCGGAATGAACGTCCTGTTCAACCTCGCCGCTAAAACCGCACAAATGCTCGGTGATGATTATGACACTGAGATAATCGAACAGCACCACCGCTTCAAAAAAGACGCACCAAGCGGCTCGGCCCTCACACTTGCCGAAAACATAGCACAGGCCACAAACAAAAAATTCCCCGATTGTCTTACCCACGGCAGGCAGGGCAAAAACGCATTAAGACAAAAAGGCACCATCGGAATACACGCCGTCCGAGCAGGTGACATCACCGGTATACATTCGGTCATCTTCAGCACACTCGGTGAGTCCGTTACCCTCAATCATACCGCCCACAGCAGGGACGGCTTCGCCAATGGGGCACTACGTGCAGCCACCTGGCTCACCGGGAAAAAACCCGGACTCTACTCAATGGCCGACTGCCTCGGTATAAAATAAAAAAAGGACACTCAAATGAAAAAATTAAGCCTTTTTGTCATAAAGGCAGCGTTTTTGGCGATGCTGCTTCTCTCCACGACTGTGCTGGCCGACGTCACTCTCCCGCATATCATAAGCTCCGGCATGGTCCTGCAGCAGCAGGCTCCCGTTCCCATCTGGGGATGGGCCGACCCCGACGAGCAAATCTCTGTTACCTTCGCAGGAAAAACCTTTGTCACAAAGGCCGTTAAAGACGGGACCTGGAAGCTTACCCTCCGTCCACTCGAAGCTGGTGGCCCATACGAAATGACTATAGAAGCGCTAAGAGCGAAAACCAAAATTGTCCTCACTGACGTCCTCGTCGGCGAGGTCTGGTTCTGCTCCGGACAGTCAAACATGGAAATGGGCATCGGAGTAATAAAAGACGCCGAAAAAGAAATCGCCGCCGCAAACTACCCAAAAATAAGACTCTTCGATGTCCCTAAAAAACCCTCCGCACAGCCCGCCTCTGATGTTGATGCCAAATGGCGCACCTGCTCACCTGAGAATATCAAAAAAGGCGGCTGGGAAGGATTTTCCGCCGTCGCTTATTTCTTTGGCCGGGAAATTCACAACAAACTAAATGTCCCCGTCGGGCTCATCGATGCCTCATGGGGCGGTTCACACATAGAACCCTGGACACCACCGGAAGCCTTTGAGGCCGAACCGGAACTTGCACCGATAGTTGAGAAAATCAAACGCCTAAACGCCGAATACAGAGAAAACCTTGCCGATTCGCTCGACCCGCTGCAGGATTGGATTCAAAAGACTAAAAAAGCTTTGGCTGAAAATAAAAAAGTTCTGCCCGAGCAGCCCGACTTCCCGCGGCATCCCTTTACAAAAAACGACCCCTGGCAGCCTACCGGGCTCTTTAATGGTATGGTATACCCCGTCATTCCATTTGCCGTCAAAGGCGCAATCTGGTATCAGGGCGAGTCAAACCTCATCGACGGCATGCTCTACCATGCAAAAATGAAGGCACTCATCGCAGGCTGGAGAAAACGTTGGAAAAATGACGATATGCCATTCTATTTTGTACAAATCGCGCCGTTCCGATATGAAACCTGGCCTGATAAAGTTACACCTTATTCCCTGCCGCAACTTTGGCAGGCTCAGCTAAAAAGCCTCTCCATCCCAAACACCGGCATGGCCGTCACCACCGATATCACGGAACTTGATGACATCCACCCCCGCAACAAACAAGACGTCGGAAAACGCCTCGCCCTCTGGGCGCTGGCTAAAACCTATGGCAAAGAAGGCATCGTCTATTCCGGGCCGTTATACAAGTCAATGACCACAGAAGGCGACAAAATCCGCATCTCCTTCGACCACACCGGAAGCGGCCTTGCGTCGAGAGACGGCCAGCCCCTGGCATGGTTTGAAATCGCGGGCCCTGACAAAAAATTCCAAAAGGCAAACGCAGAAATCCAAAGCGATACCATCCTCGTCTCAAATGAGCAAATAGCCAGCCCCGTCGCTGTAAGATTCGCATGGCATCAGGAGGCTATACCAAACCTGATAAATAAAGAAGGACTGCCTGCCTCTCCGTTTACAACAGAGTCGGAATAAATCGATGGATCGGTGCAATAAAAATTGTCATTGAAACAAAGTTGCTAACACGCTGCTCAGGTTAAACAGCAAATGAACAGCGATGCTGCGAAAAAGCGAACCGCTCTTCTCGTATGCATAGCCCATGCACATCGACAAAACAAATAGCGCAGGCCAGTGCGCCGCCGTCGAGTGAACCGTCGCAAATAACGCCGAGCATATAATTATCGCAACCCATGCGCCCTTGCCGCCCTTGAATCTTGATTCCCAATTCTCAAGAAACGACCGCACCATCGTTTGAAACAAGCCCCTGAAAAGAAATTCCTCGAACACCGGTACTATAAAAACCGTTGTCAGAAGAATCATCACCCTCACCGATACCTGTGGGTATTGCGCTATCAGTTCCAGCTCTTCGTGTTTTTGCATCTCGTATCCCGGGCCGTAGAAAAACTTGCCCAGAAGTATAATCAACACTATCGCCAGCATCACGAGCGGCCACACCGCCAAAAGATTGACAAATCCCCACCCGAAATCTTTCAAAGCCGTCCGCAAATCAAGACCGAATCCCTTCAATCCCTTCGCGAAATATTTCCTCACCGTGAAAATAACCACCACTGAACCCGCTATAGCGCTACTGCTGAAAACGACGTTTTGTGCTAACACCTCCTGCCAGTCTGTCAAACCCGAAAAAAACGTCGTGAAAAAAAGACCTGCCGAAAACAACGAAAACCATATGAAAAAGACAACAAACGGAACATAAACCGGCATTCTGTGCTCACGAACCGCTGAATCTGACAGGGATCTGCGGCCCCAACCCGTCCGTAACAGCCACACCCCAAAAAATATCAGGCCCGGAACGCAGATAAGGTCTATTAAGCCGACCTCACTGAAAATTTCCTTAAAAACCTCGACAACATCCATCTGATATACTTTCTGTTCTTGAAAACAGCACCGCTTTATATTAAAGTAACTAAATTCCAAAGCGGGATTTGGCTGACCAAATACCCGTTAATGCTTGTCGGCGAACCCTGCGGAGTATTGCAGAATAACGCCGCCTTTTCAAGGAAAATAGGTTATGGATGTTTTTAAAATCGAAGGCCCTGTCACTCTGAATGGTGCCGTCACCGTAAACGGCTCAAAAAACGCCTCCCTGCCAATCATGGCTGCAGCCATACTCGCGCCGGGTACCACAACCTTAAAAGGTGTACCGCATCTCTCTGACATCTCCGTTTGCGCAGAACTGCTCAGCTCGCTTGGCGCAAAAGTAAAAAGAAACGAAAACAACGACCTGCTCATCGACACCACGCAAATCGATAATCCTGTAGGCGAATATGAAATCGTTCGAAGAATGCGCGCCGGCATCTGCATACTCGGACCGCTTCTTGCAAGATGCCGAAAGGCGAAGGTCTCCCTGCCCGGCGGCTGTGCCATCGGCGACAGACCCGTCGACATCCACATGAGAGGCCTTAAAAAGCTCGGCGCAAAAATACACATCGAAAACGGCTACATTATCGCCGAAGCGCCGAAAGGGCTGAAGGCAGATGAAATCTTTATGGGAGGCCCGTTTGGCTCGACCGTCCTCGGTACCGCGAATGTTATGATGGCAGCCACCCTCGCAAAGGGTAAAACCGTCATCGAATCCGCCGCCTGCGAACCGGAAATCTCCGACCTTGCTAACTGCCTTAACAAAATGGGCGCTAAAATCTCCGGCATCGGCTCGCCAAGACTCACCGTCGAAGGTGTCACTCAGCTAAAACCCGTCGAATACAAGGTCATCTCCGACCGAATCGAGGCCGGTACATTCATGGTCGCCGCCGCTGTAACAAAAGGAAATATAAAAATTAAAAACTGCAGACTTGATGACATGATGTCCGTCGTCGACAGGCTTAGAAACATCGGCGCCACCGTCGAGTCCGAAAACAACTCCTGCGTTGTCACCCGGACGGGAAAAATCAAACCCGCCGACATCACCACCCAGCCCTATCCCGGCTTTCCCACTGACCTGCAGGCGCAGTTCATGGCGCTGCTGGCGCTGGCCGATGGAAACAGTGTCATAATCGAAAAAATCTTCCCCGACAGGTTCATGCACGTCGCCGAGCTAAACCGCATGGCCGCAAACCTCAGAAAAGAAGGCTCAACTGTCATTGTTGCCGGTGTAAAAAAGCTAATCGCTGCGCCCGTTATGGCCTCTGACCTAAGGGCTTCGGCCGCGCTCGTTCTCGCCGCCCTCGCCGCCCACGGTACCTCCACCATAAGCCGCGTCTACCACATCGACCGTGGGTACGAGAAAATCGAACAAAGACTAAACCCCCTCGGTGCTAAAATCTCCCGCCAAAGCGAATAATATCTTAAAGAAGCCCGCGCAAAAAAACACGGTCTTCCCTTCATGCCCGCACTGGCCTCGACTCTGAAAAAACAAAAAGGCGGCAATCCCCTCCGCGCGGGTTGCCGCCCTAATTAGGAGGATGTGATGAAAACTTATACTATAATTTATCGGCAGGTTTTAATTTTTTCCCAATCGTGGTTACTACGGTATTTAACGAAAAAAAACAAACTCCCACCAAATAACACTGAAATCCAGCAGGAAATGCGCAAAAAAGCCAAATCAATTCCCAAAAGCGAAAAAAAAGGAAAAAAGACAGGAAAAAGACGTGACTGGGCCGGGCTGGATTTGAACCAGCGTAGGCTTACGCCAATGGGTTTACAGCCCATCCCCTTTAGCCACTCGGGCACCGACCCTGTTCGTCACCGCTGGAAACCAGCAGCGAAATAATAGTTTACTTATTTAAGCAAATCCCTGCAAGCGAAATTCCAAATCCACACAAAACTTTCACCGCATTTTTGCGCCACAAGTGTACACTTTACAAAACTACGCCCAATTACTATCATAGACCCAACCGCCGATGTAGCTCAACGGTAGAGCGCAGCTTTCGTAAAGCTGAGGTTGTGGGTCCGATTCCCACCATCGGCTCTGTGGATCTCCGGGAAAAATACAATTCGCTTGAAAAAATCCTGAGCGACTTACAGAAAGTCGTCCTCGCTTATTCCGGTGGCGTCGACAGCACGCTTCTCCTGAAAGTCGCCGTCGACACCCTCGGCCCTGAAAACGTAATTGCCTGCATCGCAATAAGTCCCTCACTTGCCCAGTCTCAGCACAAACAGGCCGTAGAACTCGCAAAAAAAATCGGCGCAACACTAAAAGAACTCGACCTTGACGAAGTCTCCGACCCGAATTATTCTGCCAACAAGGCTGACCGCTGCTTCCACTGCAAGTCACACGTATACTCAATCCTGACTGATGTAGCGAAGGAAGAAGGTTTCAACCATATTATCTGCGGTCACAACCTTGATGACGCCGACGACTACCGCCCCGGAAGCCGCGCCGCCGAAGTCTTCAAAATCCGCTCACCCCTTGCCGAAGCCCAGATGACAAAAGACGACATCCGCCAACTGAGCCGTCAGCTCGACCTGCCCACCGCCGAACTGCCCGCCTCACCGTGCCTGGCCTCCAGAATAAGTTACGGCCTCGAAATCACCTCCCAAAGACTAAAACAAATCGAGCAGGCAGAAGAATTCCTAAAGCAATTTGGCCTCGTCGAATTCCGACTCCGTCACCACGACCAGCTTGCAAGAATCGAACTAAACCCCGATGACTTCGAAAAAGTAATGACAGAACCCGCCCGCTCAAAAATCATCCGGAAAATAAAGGCCCTCGGATTCAAATTCGTCACCCTCGACCTGCAGGGATTCCGTTCCGGCTCGCTGAATGAATTGCTCGATAATGACGAAAAACAAAGAAATTTATAAGCTATCGGTGGATTAGTTACCTTCAAAGACATTACCGACTTTTTGTGCTCGTTCGGTTTCATCGAGGTTTATCCCCAGGCTTATGCCTGCTTCCACCAGGATATTCCAGCCTGCCGCCAGGTAAACAAAATTCGTCAGCCCTTCAACCGCCTTTACTTTGATTGTCGGAAATATTGTATCCTCCGTCGATATCGCAAACACTTTCAAGCCGACCTGGCCAAGCATTATCTCTTTTGTTTTCTCAAGCTCGGATTTATAAGGGTCAATCAATATCACGACATCGCTTTGGTGCATAACTTCCTGTATGCCGTGCATGTAGCTTGTACCTTCCAGAAAATCGCTTTTCTTTCTAACAATTTCATTGACCTTGACTGTCAATTCTTCCGCGACGCCGTCATTTCTGCCGGCGAAAAATACCGTCTGCGCTTTAGTAATAGCACCTGTAATTTCAGCGGGTATCTGTACGCCGAGAGCTTCTTCGAAGGCATCAGCTAATTCATCGAGCTTCTCATCGAATGATTTTCCCGCCACCTGCCACAACAATGCCTGATAGAACAATCCCTGTTCGATACTGCTTTTTGTCGCAGCTATTGCATCTTCGCTGCCGCAGCTTAAAACAAACGTCTGATTCGCAATCTCTTCCAGTTTCGTGTTTTTATTCGCGGTCAGTCCGAATAATTTCTGATGGCCGTCTTCTTTTAATGTATTAAATGCCGATATCGTCTCCTTGGTTCGTCCGCTGTTGGAAGCTGCGAATAAGACGTAATCGCCCAACTCATATTCGCCGGCCTGGTACGAACCTTCCGTCATTAAAGTCAGCCCAAGACCAAGTTTCATCGCATTTGCAATGGCATTTTTGGCGGGAAATAATCTGCTGGAACCTTCGCCGGTAAAGAACAATTTTTTCGTCTCGTTTATCTGCCTGACAACGTTGTCCGTATTTTGGATTTTGAAATTGCGTATGATAGACGCCGATTCCATCATCTCGCGGCACAGAGCAAATTTAGTATATTTCGGGGCATCGTTCATTTTAATAACGCCTCTCTCAAAAGTTTTAAAATTTATGTCCTTCGAATTTTACATAATCGGGCAATTCACCGACCAGCGGCCTTAAATACTCCAGGAATTCATTTGTTATGAAATTGCCTTCCGCGTTTATAAATTCATCCGGCATGGGTTTCGCCCTTGCCGCGACTTCCTGCAGGGCAGCGGTGCCTGTAGTACATTTATAATCTTTGCTGTCTTCTCTGACCAATGTTACCATCAATCCAGTCTTGCCTTGTTTGGCCAGTTCTACGGCCTGTCTTCCGCACATATAAGCTTCATCGATATCGACTTGAACCGCTCTGTCGGCTGCACACATCGGAAGAGACTCGGTTATCTGAAACTCACCTCTGAATCCGAATTCATCGCTAATCATTCTGTGTAATGCCATTGCGGCGCTTGTTCCGCCCATTGCCCCGAATTCGATGTTATTGAACTTGTCTTTTACCTGAGATGCCGAAACTGCCGTGCCGTCGGCAAATGTTATTCCTTCGCCGCAAACAATCGAAGCAAATCCGAATTCCTTATAGCATTGCTCGACTTCTTTCAAAAACTTTTCTTTTTCAAAGGCCCGTTCCGGCAGACAAAGAATATGAGGCGCTTCTTCAGCAGATCTCTTCCCTGCGGCGCCGGAGGCGGTTAACCAGCCCGCATCTCGACCTATTGCCTGGAACACTACAAACTGGTCGACTTTCTGCATGTCTCTTGCTAATGTACCCGCCTGTTTTACCGAAAGTGCAATGTATCTTGCCGCGCTGGCGAAACCGGGGGTATGGTCGGTGCCGTACAGGTCATTATCAACAGTCTTGGGGATTCCGATGCCTGCGAGTTCGTAATTCTGGTCTTTTGCGAAAACCTCAAGACGATCAATAGTGTCCATTGTATCATTGCCCCCGATCAGAAAAACATAACGGATGTTTTTCTTTTTTAGCATTTCAAGAATAATCGGCAAATCTTTATCCTGCAATTTATGGCGACAACTGCCCAATGCGCTGGATGGTGTCCTCTTTAGCCCTTCTATAGTCTCAGCGGATTCTTTGCCCAGATCGATAATTTTATCCGCCATAAAGCCTTCAATCCCGAATCGCATTCCCAGTATATTCTCGATTGCATCAAAATCCTTTGCGGCCTGAACTACGCCGGACAAAGAAGCGTTAATTACCGAAGTAGGACCGCCTGATTGTCCGACTATCGCGTTACCTTTTAACATCCTGAATCGTCCTCCAAACAATTTTAACTGTTTAAATTTTGCCGCATTGTATCAACTGCAATTTCCTCTGTCCAGTCTCTATGAAATTACTCTTGAATGATATGGTAACATAAGTATATTGATACTATGGATAAATCGGTATTATATCTTGGTGATACGACACTGCAAACAGCAGCCTCTTATCTGGCCGGCATTATGGCTTATTACGATATCGATTTTGATTATTTGCCGTCAGATTCAAAATTTGATGATTCACTGCTGGAAAATGACTATAAGGCATATATTATCAGCGATTATCCGGCAAAAAACTTCTCGCCGGCTCAACTGGAAAAAATCGCTGAAAAAGTAGAACAAGGCCGCGGTTTATTAATGATCGGCGGCTGGGAGTCTTTCACTGGTGCCAATGGTGAATATAACAACACTGTTTTAAAAGATGTATTACCGGTTATCATGACCCCGACAGATGACCGTATTAATTGCCCACAACCCTGTTTGGTTGAAAAAGCCTGTTGCCACGAAATTACGGATTCACTTGTTTTTGATAAAATGCCTCCGACTATTGGCGGGTTTAATTCTTTTGTCGCAAAACAAAATACTTCGACTATACTTTGTGCCCGAAGATTCGAGGTCACAAGGGAAAGTGAAGGTTTTAAATTTATTCCCTTAAAAGACTCTGACCCGCTTTTAGTTTTAGGTTCGTTCGGTAAAGGTCGAACCGCCGCACTGGCTACTGATGCGGCGCCGCATTGGGCAGGGGGGTTCGTTGATTGGGGAGACCAGACAGTCAAAGCCTGCGGCAAAAAAGCAGAGGAAATTGAAGTCGGTAACTGGTATGCCCGGTTTTTCGCAAATCTAATAAAATGGACGGCGGGGCAGCTTTAAAAAGTATTATCTTCAATTATAATTTGTCGGCGAGTCTCTTATTTGTTTTTTGTTTCATGAAGGGCCAGTGCCGCAGTTCCTATGATTCCTGCGTCCTCGCCCAGTGTCGCGAAACAAATTTCAGTCTTTTCAGCTTTTAATGTCCACAGATATTCTTTGTAATAGTGCTTGATCCTGCCGAGAAGTTGCTCGCCCGCGGCGATCATTCCGCCGGCAAAAACGATTTGTTCAGGCCCCGTCGTGTGAAGCATGTCTATACAGAGAATTGCAAGGCACTTCGCCGTTTCTTCGACTGTCTCTGTCGCGAATTTGTCCCCCGCCTTTGCATGTTCAAAAACGTCTTTACAGGTGATTTGTTTGTTGTCCTCGAGGACTTTTTTCAGGCTCGATTCCGCTCCGGCTTCTATCGCTTCCTGCGCCCTGGCTGCGGTAGAGCTTGCCGATGCATGTGCTTCGACGCAGCCTTTTTGACCGCAGCCGCAAACCCGACCGCCCGGCCGTACTATTAAATGGCCAAGCTCCGTTGCGTTATTGTTAAAACCGTGCAGCAATTTGCCTTCGGTTATAATCCCTCCGCCGATTCCCGTCCCCAGTGTGAAAAAAACCATATTATCTATGCCTTTACCGGCGCCGACGGCATGTTCCCCCCAGCATGCGGCATTCGCATCGTTTTCAAATACCACCGGTTTACCAAATTTCGCACTCAACATATCTTTTATGGGAACGTTCTTAAATGAAGGCAGATTCGGTGCCACTACTATTATCCCCTTTTCAATATTAGATGGCCCGGGTACACCAATTCCCGCCGCTTTAACAGATTCCATTGAGATATTGTTGTCCGCCAGAAGCTCTCTGGCTCCTTCGTTGATTCGTTCAACAACGACCTCCGGCCCCATGTCCGCCTTCGTCGCCACCGACGTCTTGCCGATAAGTTTTAATTCCGAGTCGAAGCAGCCTATCTTGATGTTAGTCCCGCCTAAATCTATACCAATGTAAATTTCACTCACTGTCTAATCCTCGTAACCATTCGGATGTTCATTATGCCACTGCCACGCAGTCTTAACGATACTCTTCAAATCACCAAACTTCGTCTTCCACCCCAGCTCTTTTATCGCCTTGCTCGCGTCCGACGTCAAAACAGGCGCATCACCCGGCCGCCGGCCCGACTCAACCACCTCGAAATCCTTCCCGCAGACCTTCTTTACAGTCTCTATCACTTCCCGCACCGAATATCCCCTGCCATTACCCAGGTTGTAAATCAACTCCCTGCTGTCATTCAGCTTCTCAAGTACCAGAAGATGAGCCCTGCAAAGGTCCTCCTCATGAATATAATCTCGAACACATGTCCCGTCCGGCGTCTCGTAATCCGTACCGTATATTGACACCGATTCGCGTTTGCCCATTGCCGCCTGTATAGTCAGTGGGATAAGATGTGACTCCGGCCGATGGTCCTCTCCAAGCGTGCAATCCTTACCAGCTCCGCACGCGTTAAAATACCGCAAAGACGCATAGCTCAGCTTGCCCGACTTGCTCTGCCACCGGCACATCTGTTCCACCGCAAGCTTGCTCGCCCCGTAAGGATTCACCGGCTCCGTCACGCAGTCCTCCGTAATCGGAACCTCATCCGGCGTCCCGTAGACCGCCGCCGTGCTGCTAAATACCAGCTTCGTCACCCTGCAAAACTCCATCGCCGTCAAAAGCGTCTGTGTGTTCGAAAAATTGTTATGATAATAACGAAGAGGTTCGGCCACCGATTCACCCACCTCGATAAACGCCGCAAAGTGCATCACCGCTTCAATCCCGTGCTTCTCCAGAGTCTCCACAAGAAGCGCGTAATCGCACAGGTCCCCCTCCACAAACTCATGTCCCGAAATTGCCGACCGGTGACCTTTGCTGAGATTGTCGAAAACTATGGGCTCGTGACCTGTATCAGCAAGAATCGCTACCATGTTGCTGCCGATATAGCCAGCTCCGCCGCATACCAATACTCTCATAGCGATTCTTTCTTCTACCCCTTAATCTTCTCTTTAATCTGCTTCAGGATAGCCCTCGACAGTTCCGCATCTTCCCCCAGGTCTATCCACTCCGCCCCGCGACTCTCTCGCAAATCTTCCCCTATCGACTTAAGACTGAAACTCTGCAGCGAACGGCTATCAGGAAATTTATCATACGCCTCCGAACGACTGCCTGAGGAACCCTGCGAAAGGCTCAGCCTCTCGACCGACACATCGCAACCCACGCACAGCTGCTCTGCTTCTTTCGTCACATCAATCACTACCGTCCGGCGAATACAATGAAGATTAGACTCTGCAGAATTGAATTCGCCTACTGCATCATTCCGCCAAAACTCGAAAAATTGTCCCGTTCGCAGCGGCAGCGTCGATATATATCCGCTCTCGAAATCCGACTTCGAAATCGCAAAACCCATCTTCCCAAGAACCATCTCCGCCGCGACCATCGCCTCCGCTTTGCCCCCGCCACTGATGCAGAGTTGCTCTGCCTTCTTACTGCTGTACTCGGCCCCGCATCCCGAAAGAAGCGCCAAACTGGCTAAAACCGTAAATAATAATACTTTAAACCTGTCCATTTTTCGTCCGTTCAATATCTTACTTTTCACAATCCGGCTGATTATATACCCGCACCACACCTAACTCAAGAAACAAATCCGGCTTACAAAATTTACTCTCTCCGCTCAAAATATCCCCTTTCATACACCTATTCGCCCGAGTCCCCAGCAACTCCGCCGTTCGAAATAAGCCACTCCTGCAATATCTCCGACCCGCTCGGGTCAAAAGAGTGCCCCTCGCCTTTAAACATCTCAAACGTGACCTTTGCGCCTAATCGCTCGTAATAAGCCGCCGCCTTCTTCGCCGGCTCAAGGTTAGGGTCTGTCTCACCCGCTCCTATATAAATCGCCTTGCCGCGAAGCGCCTTCTTGCCCTCTTCTGTGGCAAGCGCATCTGCGTTCCTGCTCCTGCCCGCCGCAAATATCACGCCTCCCGCCCAGACCTTGCCGCTCACCGCAAGCATCGCAGCCGTGTGCCACCCGCCCTTACTGTAGCCCGTTACGAAAAGACAATCGTTATCCACCCGCAAATATTTCGAGACGTATCGCTTCACCGCCAGAACGCTCCGACGCTCCTTCTTAAAATAATTGATATATTGTCCCTTGCTCATCGGGCCTTTTTCGCTCGCAACATAACCCATCCCCACCACGATAAATCCCTTGCCTTTGGTCGCCTGCTTAAAAGGCCACGTCGTCGGAGTCCCGTTCATCCCGTGATAAACAAATATCACTGGCCAGGCCTTCTCCTCCGTATAATCGCTCGGCACATAAACAACAAAATGCCCCCCGCCTATCCGCGCGTTATCAACCTCGATCTTGACCTCCTGCCCCGGCTCAAATTTCAGCTCTTTCTTCTTTGAACCTTCCTCCGCTCCGAACAGCACCACCGCCCCGCCAAAAAACAAAAACAGTACCTTCAAAATTTTCACTTTTTCTTCACCCAATATAACCTTACCGCCACGAATTATAAACAATACCCCCAATAATATTCAATCATCAATTGTTTCTGCTGCTTACAGTTGCTCGACTTTGCTTTCTAAAGGCCGTTTCCGCATTTAACAACAATCCGTACCTATGCCGATTTTTTACTTTTTTTCAGCCCGAAGGCTCTTTATTCTTGACTCTAACTGTTGCAGCTGATTACTATATTCAATAAAGACATAATTGCGGGAAAAAAGCGTCGGTAAAAAAAGTTTTACAGTAAGGAGGTGATGTTATGTCTGAGACTGAGCAAACACTTAGCGGAACCCAGGTGAACGCTGCTCTTGAAAACATAATCAAAGATGGTGTGGCGTCACAGGCGATGGGAATTTTAACCGGAGGAGCCTTCCTTGTTGCTTTCGCCGTCAAACTGGGTGCCTCAAATTTGGTCATTGGCCTGCTGGCGGCAATAGGCCCTCTCGCGCAGCTGCTTCAACTACCCTCGATATTTATCGTTGAGAAGCTGCGCAACAGACGCCTGATAACGGTAGTGGCTGCAACATTAAGCCGCCTCTGTTGGCTTGTAATCATTCTAATTCCGTTTGTCTTCGGTGCCAAAGCAGGCGTCGGAATCTTGCTGGCCATGCTTATGGCCGTCTCGGCTTTCGGGGCCGTATCAGGATGCAGCTGGAATTCCTGGATGAGGGATTTAATCCCCGAAAATATCCTCGGCTCCTTCTTCTCGAAAAGAATGAGAATAGCTGCCGGCTTCGGCATAGTCTTGAGCATCATTGCCGCCGTTTATCTTGATTTCTGGAAAAAGCTCCTGCCTGACTATGAACTACAGGGATATTCGCTCCTGTTTTTGGCCGGTCTTGCCGCAGGCATAATAGGCCTTTATTTTCTCGCCAGGACACCCAACATACCTATGCCGCCGGCAGAAGGGAAAATAAAAATCCTCCGACTACTGGGCCAGCCGTTTAAAGATGAAAATTTCAGAAAGCTCATCGCATTCCTCTGCTCGTGGAACTTCGCCGTAAATCTTGCAGGACCATTTTTTATGGTCTATATGCTCAAAACATTAGGCCTGAATATGTCATTTATCATCGGACTTTCAATAGTCAGCCAGGTAATGAACTTTGTCTTTCTTAAAATCTGGGGAAAGTACACCGACCAGTTCAGCAACAAATCTGTCTTGATGATAAGCGGGCCCCTGTTTATAATCTCAATACTGGCCTGGACCTTCACTACTATGCCCGAAAAGTACTTTTTGACAATACCGTTGCTCGTTCTGATACATATTGTGATGGGACTGTCTTCTGCCGGTGTCTCACTGGCCTCCGGAAATATCAGCCTCAAACTCGCCCCGAAGGGACAGGCTACCGCCTATCTTGCCACAAATACTATAGTTAACTCCGTCGCCGCCGGCATCGCACCAATCCTTGGGGGCAGGTTCGCCGATTTTTTTTCGGGAAGAGAGTTGGCATGGACGTTAGAATATACCAGCCCTACCGGCCGGTTTACACTCCCGACGCTGAACTTCCAGCAGTGGGATTTCTTCTTCGCCTTCGCGTTTATCATTGGACTCTATTCCTTGCATCGACTTGCTATGGTAAAGGAAGCCGGTCAGGTAGAGGAAAAAATAGTTGCCCAGCAGTTGTTTGATGAGGTAAGAACTCAGGTAAGAACGCTTTCCTCAATAGAAGGCGTCAAACAAATGATTGGTTTCCCCTTGTCAATGGTTAGAAACCTTACGGAAAGGATGTTGCCAAATGAAACTAAATAAGCGATTTAGAAAAGATTCTCAAAAGGCCGGTCTGCCCCCGGGTACGTTGGTGCATATCGGGGAAAGAAGACTCGAATCCGTCAGGATAACACTTATTGACTATGATGAACAAAATATCCGGGAAAAACAGGTGGATGAAATTGAACAGTGTTTCCAGTTCAAAACGACCCCGACGGTAACATGGATAAATATTGACGGCCTCCACGATATACAGGTCATCGAAAAAATAGGAAAAAACTTCGACTTTCATCCCCTGATTCTTGAAGACATTCTAAACACCGGCCAGCGACCGAAGTTTGAGGATTTTGAAAATTACATCTTCATCGTGCTCAAAATGCTCACCTATGACGACGATGAGGAAACAATAAAATCAGAACAGGTTAGTATGATACTCGGACAAAATTTCGTCGTCTCTTTTCAGGAGATTCAGGGCGATGTCTTTGAAAATATCAGGGAAAGAATCAGGACCGCTAAAGGACGAATCAGAAAAATGCCACCGGATTATCTCCTCTATACCCTTTTGGACGCTATCGTCGACAACTATTTCGCTATCCTCGAAAAATTCGGTGAAAAAATCGAATCTTTGGAAGAACAGCTTGTACGTAACCCCGACGAGAGAATACTTCAAAAAATTCACTCCATCAAAAGAGAGCTCATCTCTCTGAGAAAATCAGTCTGGCCCCTCAGAGAACTCGTCAGCGAACTCCAGAGAAGCGAATCGGAGCTTATCTCCGAATCTACTGTTATATATTTCCGGAATGTCTACGACCATACCATCCAGGTCATTGATACCGTCGAAAGTTTCAGGGATATGGCTTCAAGCATGCTCGACATTTATCTTTCCAGCATCAGTAACCGGATGAATGCCATCATGAAAGTCTTGACAATTATCGCTACCATTTTTATCCCCTTGACATTTATTGTCGGAATATACGGTATGAACTTTAAAAATATGCCCGAGCTTGAATGGAAGTGGGGCTATGGCGCCGTCTGGCTCGTAATACTGATTGTCGCCGCCTGTATGCTGGTTTATTTTAGAAGAAAAAAATGGCTATAAATTAAACACATAATGTCCCGGAGGTAAGTTATGAGTATAATGCTTTTTGTAATTGTGCTTGTTGCATCGTTCACTATTGTAAGAATAGGGGCCGTCGCCTTCCAACTGACTGGCCTGGAATGGTCACTTGCAAAGTTCCAGTCGCTGTCCTGTTTTAGCGGAACAGGTTTCACCACTAAAGAGGCCGAATTGATTACTGGACACCCTCAAAGACGCCGAATAGCCACTTTTCTGATTGTTCTCGGTAACGCCGGACTCGTTACTATGGTCGCTTCCGTCGCCAGCGCCTTGAATCCTCAGCAGGCTATTTGGGCCAAACTTTCTGAGTCCTTATTGCCTGTCTCTGTACCCCCGTATATCGTGCCGTGGGTAAACCTCATTATTATTGTTATTGCTGTATATGTGGTCTACAGGGTCTTTACGCACAAAAAATTTACGCTAAAACTCACAAATTTGCTCAGAAAAAAAATCGCAGGAAGAGAAATTTTCAAACCCTTGTCATTCGAGGAATTCTTCTTAATAACAAGCGGATACGGAATTGCAAAAATAAATGTCGGAGAAAAGGACCCGCTGCTCGAAAAAACTCTTGCTGAATCAAAACTGCGGGAAAAAGACATGATTGTACTGGCCGTCATAAGAGATGATAACGTAATCCCGAATCCGCCGGCAAACACCAAAATACTTCTCGGCGATGAACTAATCTCTTTTGGAAAACTTGAAAGCATCAAAGCCAAAAGGTTCGCCGAGAGTTGACAATTCCTGGGGTTTGCAGGTTTACAGGAAAATACCAACGCAAAAAGTAAAGCCGCTGCCTTCGGAAACTTCACTTCCTGTTCCCCCAATACAGCCTCACCGCCCTAAATTATAACTCAACCCCCCAAGAATATTCAATTAATCTGCCGCTCTAATTTACCCACCGCCGATTTCTACCGTCGTGCTCCCTATAAATTTCCCCAGTCCGCCCCCATCTCCGCAAAATCCTCCATATTCACCTTCTCATCTCCGCTGATGTCGGCGCCTCCGCAATCACCGCAGCTGTCGTCAAGCCACCGCTCCGCAATCACCGCTAAATCAAAATTGTCCACAAATCCGTCGACCGTAATGTCACCCTCTAACGACAATACCACCGTCAAAGTACTCCCCGCCGCAAGCGTAACTTCGAGACTGTAACTCCCCCCACCCTCATCAACAAGCGTCAACGTCTTTGCCGCCTCCGCACCTATGTCCGGCTCGCCTATACCTGCGTCACCCCAGTAAACCTGCTCGAACGCAACCGCCTCCTTCACCTCAAGGTTCGCCGGAGCATTCTCAAGATAAATCGTCGAACTCCGCTCCGTACTCCGCTCGTTCGACACACCAAGAATTATCTTATTGCCGTAAACCAAAGCGCCCGAATACATGAAGTTCGCTGTCTGAGAAGGCGACCCTATCACCTCCGCACCAATCGGTATCTTCGGATACAATGTCTTCAGCGCCCCGTAAACCGGCTTCGCCTCCCCCCACAAATCCAAAAGCCCCCACGACTTCCGCTTGCTCCCGTCATATCCCGGCGGATTAACCTCCGTCGGCTCATCTATCGCCTGCCATACAAACGCCGAATTCGCGCCGCTGTTCAACAGCCCAAGCGTATTACCAAACACCCGAACCGCGTAACCCATACAGTTCGTCACGCTGAAGTATGGAAACACGTTGTTCGTGTCCCAGCTCCCGTAACTGTCCGCATGCGGATATGTCACCCCGTTATATATCCTCTCGTGCGTCGAATACTCGGTAACAAACTTCGGCAAATTCGCGTCCTGCGCATCCGCCGCCGGCCCGAAATTCAGCCAACTGTACTCCAGTCCGCTCGGCCCGCCCACGTCGCCGCCCCACGCATGAGTCGACCAGACCCCCATCGCATCAACACCCGTACTGTCCAGCGCGTATATATAAGACGATGGGTCCGACCAGGTCATACTTGCAAGTCCCGGCCCGACTATGCCGACATCACCAAGACCCGCCGCATCAAGCCGCGGACGAAGCTCATTCACCAGCGTATTGTACTGCGTGGCCGTTATACCCGTACTCCACGAACCACCGCTGTCCGGCTCGTTCATCAGCTCGATATACTCAACATCTATTCCCTCCGAATAAAGCTCACCAACATGCCCCGCCCACCATATCGCAAAATCCTCTATCTTCGTATCGCGCAGCATCCCCGTCGCATCCATAAATTCCGCCGGAGCAATCCATATCATATAAACCCACTCAATCCCCAAAGCGTCCGTCACCGCTCGCGTCGCGACCATGTCATCCCACGACGCCCACTCCGCGTAATTCTCTATCCGCACGTACTTGATGTTCAGCTCCGATAGCGCCTGCTCGCGGTACGTCAAAAGATTCGGATAATTTGTATCAGGCCCATAACCCCATATCTGCGCCCCGAACCCGTCAAACTTCTGTCGCCTGTCACTCACGTCAAATGTCACGCTGTCACTCCCGCTCGCCTCTACCAGCGACACGTCGTCGAACAAAACCGTCGAGCCCCCGAACCCGACCACCGTCGCAGTAACATAATACGTCCCCACCGGCGCAATGCCGGAAACAAAATGCTGCTCCCATTCGCTCGTACCCGTCACGCCGTGTTTAATCTCCGTTATCTTGTTCTCCCACTCGTTGTGAAACTCCACCTTCAGCTCACCGTTATTCGCACCCGAACCCTCCTTCGCCCACACGCTGACTGTATATCCCTGTTCTGCTGCTCCGCCTGCCACACGCTGATACAATACCGCCAGGTCACCTCCGCCTAATTCCATA
>Ga0307378_10004594_pt1 | contig 19612 bp, 18 predicted proteins | sample UN1MG_FD_202238 | JGI IMG/M metagenome (GOLD analysis project Ga0307378, IMG submission 202238) | Soil microbial communities from Risofladan, Vaasa, Finland - UN-1 | ecosystem: Environmental > Terrestrial > Soil > Coastal area > Acid sulfate soil | place: Finland: Risofladan, Vaasa | collected... | reverse complement strand
GTCCAGTCTCAACGCCTGTTCGGTAACACTATGGTCCTCTCAGAGACAGAGCGCATATTGGAGGAATTGGGGTATTCGTACGAAGTCCGCACTGCCGAAATTGCACGTGCGGCCGGCGGCCACGCCACTGACGAGGTAGTTGTCGAGCGGTACGACGCCGACGGTACGCTCAAGGGCAAGACGGTTACCCGGGCACCCGTTCCCCACACTGCCAGGGTGCAGTATCACAAGATGCTGATGTCCCTCACAGGCGCTACCGATCGCGCTCGAGCGCTTGGCAAGGCGCAGGCTGATGAGATCACAGCTGCCTCCAGAGGCATTCTGCGACGCATCAAAGCCCGTAGAGCAGAGGCTGTCGACGCTGAGATTGTCCATGAGAGCCGCGAGGCGGCCCGTGGTGAGGCGCAACCGCCCGAAGCCATAGAATCACACGTCCCGCAGGGGGGAGAGCGCTCTTGTGCGTTCTGCGCTGCCACACTGGTAGGTATGCACGCCAACCGCAAATACTGTAGTAAACGCTGCCGTGACGCGGCTGCAGTCAAGCGCGCACAAGCCAAGATCACAACAACTCTCAGCATGTATACAGAAGTAGACACCTTAGAGGGCGGGGTACCGGGGGGAAACGGGGAACGTGGTATTCTTCCTAGTCCCTTCGTCATCCGGGACCCGGAAAATCTGGGGCCGCTTGTGGCGCAGTTGCGGGCGAGTGGGGTGGATTTGGGGGTGTTGATATCGGAATTGTCCCGGGGTAGTGACGAGAATCCCGGGGTTGAGACAGGGGCGGAGTCGGAATCGTCCTGTTTGGAGGGATAGATGGGGCCTGGAGAGCGGGAAGAGGAAGAGGGGAAGTGGTTTAACGGCTCGACGTTGGGGCGGTTACAGGCGATGGCGTCTGGGTTTACGCCGAGTGGTCGGGGTGGATACAGCGGGAAAGTAGGGGGTGGGATACGGCAGCCGAGCGGGCCATATGAGGAGCGCACGCCTGGAGGGACGTTAACTGCGTGGTATTCGCGAGCCGGGTATGGAGAGGGGAATCCGGTGGGGTACTATGTTGGGTCTGAGCCGGAGATGGAGCAGCTGCTTGGGATTCAGTTGGGGTGGGATCCTCAAGGTGAGCAGGGGCTCTACGAGTTTCTGTCGCAGGCGGCGAGTGGAGACAAGGCGCAGTACGTGATATCACCGAAGATGGATGAGGGGTTGGCGGCGCGGGTATTCCAGCGGTTGTTGGGAGACGCGCTTCAGCAGGGGCGGTAAGGGAGAGAAATGGCGTATCCGAAGAGTGCAGATTCGATGCTCAATGGGTGGGGTGGGATGTACGGGGTGGACGTATTTTCCGACACCGACACGCATGCCGGGGATTGGGTGAAGATCGTGGCGAAGGGTGCGACGGTGATCAACGCCCTGAGCTCGAACTGGACGGCGAATCCGGCGAACCTTGCTGATGGAGAGGCGATTTACGGGGTCTTCACGTCGATCGACCTGACATCGGGGATTGTGTATTGCTACCGCAGCGCGAAGGCGCAGAGCTGATAAGGGAGTGAGCGCATGACAGAGATTGTGGCATGGGTACAGAATGTGCCGTGGTGGGCAGCGATAGCGGCGTTCGGGGCAGGGATTGGGGCCTGATGGCGGTAGACACCGCGGCCAAACGATTTGCAATGCTCGGTTTCGCTTCTCAGGTGGTTGCGCTAATTATCATTGATGCTGCGGTCAGCACGGAGGATCGGGTGTCATGGATCGGACTGTACAATGGGATCACGCTGACCGACGTTACCGCGACAGCATATGATCCACGGTCTCCGTTTCGGGTACAGCGAGACATAATTCCCTTTCTTCTCGGGGGCGCGGGATGAGAGAAGAGCAGGCCGACGCGCAGTACGAGTCGCATTTTAACGAGCTCTACGGGGTGGCGTTCGCGCAGTTCTCCTCGGTGATGGGTCGGCCGCAAGCGGCGGCGAAGGCTGAGGCCGAAGCATCGATGGGTGCGTTTCGGATTATGTGCCGGACGAACCTGTGGTTCTTCGCCCGCGAGGTCTTCGGGATGCCCGAGGCCCGTCGTGGAGGCAGGAAGCTGTGGCACGAGCACTTCCAGGGCTCTGCGCTGGACGCGCTGGAGTCCGACGAGGATGCGCTGATCTGGGAGAGTCGGCACATGCTGAAAACTACGTGTGCCGAGATCTGGGCTACGCAGCGGGTCATCGATGACCCGGTAAACGTCGCCGTTTCGTGGGGATCCGCTACCGCGGGGAAGGCACGAAAGAGCCTCAAGACGATCACCAAGATGCTGCTGCACAAGAAGCTGCTGCTGGCGTTTGCCGACAGGATCATCGCTAACCCGAACAAGTGGGATGCGAACAACCAGGATTTCTTCACGATTACGCGCAACGTCCCGGATGAGGACGGGCACATGCGCGAGATTCCTCCTGATGATCCGCAGGTGCGGGTGTTCTCGATGGAGTCGGGGATTACCGGAGACCACCCGACGCATATTTTGCTCGATGACTTCGTAAACGAGAAGAACACGACCACGGTGGTGCAGATCAACAAGGCGCTCGACCGTTTCTCGGCGGTTGCCGGAACGCGGGGAATCGACACGGTGACCAAGATCATCGGGACTCCTTGGCATCCGCTGGACCTGTATCACCACATCATCGAGAACAACATCATCCCCGAGAAGAACCGGGTGAACATCCGGGGTGTGCACCTGGAAGGTACGAAAGAGGTCATTGACTACCCGTGGTATACCCACGAGTTTCTCTCGAAGCAGAAGGCGCAGATGCGCCACCTGTACTGGCCGCAGTTCCATCTTGACACCAGACCAAGAGAAGACAAGATGTTCATTCCTCCGTATCCAATGTGGGGAGAACTGCCGAAAGAGGTGGAGTACTACATCGGGGTCGATCCGTCTCTTGGCTTGTCGGTGAACCATGACAAAACCGGAATCGCTGTGGCCGCGGTGGACAAGCAGAACACCACGGCGCTGTATCTCGTGGAGGCCGAATCCTACACGCTTGAGGATGTTGCCTTGGCCGAGAAGCTGCTTGATCTGATCGGTATCTACAAGCCGGTGCGAATCGGGATCGAGTTGGGGCTTCAGAGAGCGCTGCTGTCGATTCTGCGGATGAAGGCGCAGGAGAAGTTCCAACGAGTCGGCGTTGCGATGCCCGACATCTGGGAGATTCCCACCGGAGGAGGACAGAATGCTTCGGCCAAGTGGCAGAAGATCAAGGGTACCGTGGCGACGATGCTCGCCGACCACAGGCTCCTGCTGGGGCAGGGGATGACCAGCCTTCGGATGGAGATGGAGCTCTACGATCTTCACAAACAGAAGAATGAGGACGATATTCTGGATGCATGTCGTATACTAATTCAGACAGTTCCCTACTTTACATACGGGCACTTCACGGTGGAGAATAGACCAGTTGCACAGAAGTTGACATGGAAGGCTCTTGTTGAGAGTCTAAACAGCGGGAAGTCAGACCGCGAAAGAATGTTTGCCAACTAGGGGGAGAAAGATGGCATACGAATCACACGGCAATGTGTACTACAAGTTCGGGATGGTCAGGCCCGATCCAAAGCTGGCGACCGAGGTACGCCAGATCGTTACCCGCTTTGAGGTCGGCCCTGGGGGAAGTCAGATATCGCTTCCCGAGCTGAAGGCCGCCAAGCCGGTGCGCAAGAAGCACTTCGACGGCCAGACATACCACGAGCGCATTGACGCCCGGCTGGATGTCGGTGCCGGGCCGGATGAGTTCAGCAAGGCCGAGCTCGCCGAGATCTACACGATTGAGGCGAAGAAGGCCGCCGATCGCGCCAATGCGGCGGCAGCCACAGCACCGGTACCGCAGGCAACCGTCGAGGAGCTCGCCAGGCAGATCAAAGAGTTGCAGGCGCAAGTCGGCAAGAAGGCCGGTAAAATTGCCTGAGCTTCTCTCGGAAATGGACCCGCAGGTGTTGGGCCAACTCATGGCCCGCCTGATGCGTCGAGGGGAGCTGTTTGGAGAGCGTGATGAGCGAGTACGATTTCCGGTGTCTAAGGTGCGGGAAGGTATCAACGCACCAATTGAGCCCCTCGGCCGCAGACGACCTGCAACACCAGCGGTGTGAGTGCGGGGCTGTAGCTGACCGGATCTACGGACAGGTGCAGGTGGGGTATATCGATTGGGTGAACCCCGATCGTGGCGACGGAATCAACATGGGACTGCCGATCAAGCGGGATTCCCGTGGGAGACCGGTGGGATTCAAGAGTGCGCGAGAGCGGGAGGATTGGGCAAAGGCACATGGCCTCGAAAAGCTGGAACGGTGACACCGATACCGATGCTCTGAGATCGGAGATAGACCGCATCTTCATTGCCACGCGCGATACTCGGCAAGAGATGCTGCGTCATCGCAAGCTCTTCGAGGGCAAGCTGTGGAATCTCGATGAACCGGAGTTCGACTCCTGGGACAAGAGTCAGGTCCAGTTCAACATCCTGTTCTCCACGATCCAGCAGATCCTCCCCCTACTTTCCGACAACCGGCCGATCGCCCGGGTGATTCCGCGCTGGCCCTTCATGAGCCGTCTCTCCGAAGTATTGAACAATGTCCTGAAGTATGCGTGGGACGCGCTGGAGATGCGGCGCAAAATCCACGAGTACACGCTCGACGGCATGACCGCCAAGTTCGGAGTCGCCAAGATGTGGTGTGACCCCGAACGAGGACATATCTTCGAGATCATCGATCCGATCGATTTCTTCATCGCTCCCGGATATGACGATCCGTGGGAGGCTCCCTTCTGCGGAGTCAGGGCGCTGAAGCCGGTCTCGTGGGTGCGCGAGATGTTCCCCGATGTCAAGAACATTAAGACCGGCAAGGCCAAAGACGATCTTGGAGACGAAGAGGCGCGGGCCTTCAAATATTCCGGGGCCAACCAGAACGAGGCGTCCGAGGGATGGGTCCAGGTCACCGAGGTGTGGTGCAAGGACGGGGCGCTCGAGGACATCCGCGACGAGAACGGCAAGCCGGTCAAGGAAGAGGGTCGGCGCAAGCAGCAAAAGAAGTATCCCTACGGGAAACTGAAGTGGTTTACGCCCCATCAGGATCTCGGAGAGATGGCTTCTCCTGACAGGCACGGGAAAGCCCCTTACGTGCTATTTAAGAACTACATCCGGCCGCACGATGTCACCGGGATCTCCGAGATAGAGAACATCGAGGGATTGCACAAAGACATCAACCTCATGCTCAAGACCTACTCGGATTACATCCGCAAGTACCATAACCAGAACGAGCTCGCCGACACGACCGGTGGGTTTGATGTCGAGAACTACAAAGCCAACCGTACAAAGGGTGGACAAGTCTTCGCCTACGACAGCCGGAACAACAGTCTCAAGCCTCCGGTGACCACGATCACCGACCCGCAACCGAACGCGGTGATGGGAGAGCTGATCCGCGCCTTCATCGGGCTGGTGGAGGAGACCACGGCGGTCACCGATGTGGCCAAGGGACAGGTCGGCAAGACCGAACGGCAATCGGCGGTGGAGCTCGGGGTCTTGAGCGATGCAGTTGGAATCCGTCCGCGACAGCGGGAACGAAACCTCGAATGGAGCCTCGAACGGATCACGTGGTTGTTCTTGAACAACGTGATGCAGTATCAGCGCGAACCGGAGCATTTCCCCTACCGGGAACAGAACGGTGTGGGCTACGAGATGTACGGCAACTCCAAGGCGCAGGCGATGGAGATCATGGAGCCAAAGAAACCGCAGCGGGTTGCGGTCCTTGAAGCGTGGAGTGAGGAATCCGGCATTCCCGTTGGCTTGCTCTCGGATGAAGATCGGCAGGCCATGCAGGAATACCAGCGCGAGGTCAAGGACTTCGAGATGTTCCTGGCAAAGTTCGATGGCACCGGAGAGTTCGACCCGGTGTATTTTCCGTTCTCGGTTCAGATCGACTCCGACTCGATGCTTCCGATGGACCAGCAGAGCAGGGCAAACATTCTCCTGCGGCTTTTGCAAATGGCCCCTGCTCCGGCGAAGGCCAAGATGTTCGAGTTGGTTCTCGAGCACCTTCAGGTCAAGAACGCCGACGAGGTGATCGAGGTGATGAACCAGGCCATGCAGCAGGTGATGCAGGGTTCCAAGGCGCAGGCCGTGAAACAGAAGATGTCGAGTGAGGATGTTCAGGCGGCACAGAGAGATCCGCAGGCGTTCCAAAAGTATCTCCAGGAGGTGGGAAGTGAGTGACATGATTCAGGGGGCTCCCGGAGCGGGAATGGCTCCGCAGGGGCAGGCGGCCCAGAAGCCGATGATGGAGCAGCTTCGCTCTCCGTTCAATCCGGCTGACGCGGCGCTGATGGCCAAGCGCGGCCAGATGAGCGGGACTTTCGGCCAGTACATGGAATCTGCCTTCGGGGTGAAGTGGGATGACCCGCTTCCGCAGGCCGGGCAGAAGATCATGGCCAAGGTCAAGCAGGGGCCGGTCGAGAACAAGGTACAGATGATGGCAGGACAGCCGGGCGAGATGCCCGGTGGACAGCCATCCGGTGGTCAGCCACCCGGGAATCCGGGCGGCGGACTCGATGCGCTGATGCAGCGCTATAACAGCGGAGGGTAACATGGCAGATCAGGATGTCGTGACTTCCGAGGCCGAAGCGGGAAGCGAAGCCTCAGAAGCGGTCACGGGAAGTGACTCGACTCAGCCAGACGGGGGAACCGTTGCGGATTCACTGTTTACCGGCGGGCCATTCAAGTTTGGATGGCACGATGGAACGCAGTGGGAGATCAAGGACCGTGCTCAGCTTGCTCGTGAGCTTGGAAAGGTGAACGAGGAGCGTCGTCATTCGACGATGCGGCACGAGGACTTGAAGAGCGAGAGACAGAAGGTCGCCGAGCAACAGCGGCTCATGGATCAGGCCATCAAGAAGGCGCGTGACGCCGAAGAGCGGGCCAATTCCAGCTACGGGCGCTACAAGCCGTGGGACGAGCTGATGGTGCAGAACCCGCCGCTTCAGAAGCGGGTCGAGGAAATCATCGATGAGTTCCGCGGGAACGGAAAGCACAACGGCGATGTGACGGCTCTCAAGGAAGCGCTCAAGAACGACCCTGAGTTTCAGGAGTTCATGAGCGTCAAGGACGAGTGGAAGAAGGACCGGGAAGCGCGAACTCAGGAGAAGGCCGTAGCAGATGCGGTGGCTCAACTGAAGTCCGAGATCGCCGACTACGACGATGAGGCGGTGAGTTCTTTTCTCAGCGATCTTGCCAAGGTGCCCAAGGCCGATGGTGAGCGCACACTGAGGAAGATCATTCACTACTCGCTACTCGGGCAGGAGCGCGCCGGATTGCTGGAACGCAAGCAGGCAACGCTGGGACGCCGGCCGGGAGTCTCTTCCACCCCAGGGAAACCAACAACGGGGCCCGATCTGAATGAGATATCCGAAGAGGAGAGAGAAGCGGAGATCATCCGCCGCCTCAAGGAGATCCCTGAAGAGTAGGCTCCCAAGATGGAGCTGAAAACATGGCGTTTACAGTAACTCATGCCAACACCGTCAGTACGTCGGAGTATGGCAAGAAGTTCATGAACAACGTCTACGACTCGCGACCGTTTACGAAGCTCCTGCTCGGTGACCACAAGGCGAAGGTTAAGGGTGGAACCCAGATCACCTTCCCGGTGGAGCACAAGCAGGTAGGCTCGGCCGAATCGAGGGCCTGGAACACCGAGGTCAACTACGAGTCGGTAGACACGTTCACTCAGGCTGTGCTCGCATGGGCACACATCGACGCACAGGTCACGATCTCAAACGAGGAGCGGCTGAAGAACCAGGCCGGTCCGCAGCAGATCGTTGACGTGGTAAAGGCAAAAGACGCGCATCTGAAAAACGACATCGCGGAACAGATTGCGGATCAGGTCTTTGCCACGGCGTCGGCGACGAACAAGATCATCCCGCTTGCGGTCATCATCGACTCCGCGGATACCTACGCAGGGATCACGGTGTCTGCCGCACCCGCGTGGGCCGGGATCGAGGACTCCACGACCACGCCGATGACGCGTGCCTTCCTCTACGGGAGGGTGGCGGCGGCTACCTTCGATGACGCTGGACCCTCGACCCACTTCACTACCAGGACGCTGCTCGCGGAGTACAACGCGCTGCTTGGTGGTGACGAGCGATACCACAACACGATGAAGGCAAACGCGGGGTTCAAGACCATTACGCTTTACGGCGACAACGTGTACGCGGATTCCCACGTGGCCACCGGCCACTGGTACGGGATCGACATGGATGCCGTGGAGCTTCGCATGATGGAAGGCGCAGAGATGAAGCCGACCGAGTGGTTCGACCTGAAGGTCCGGGGCTTCCCCGGGGCGATGGCGAAGTACGTCGAGGCGGCCCTGAACCTCGTCTTCTACCGACGCAGGACGAGCTTCAAGTGCTCGGCCCTGACTGGCACGTAAGAGGAGGCGGCCATGAGTAATCCTATTTTTCTCGATTCGGGAACAATCAAGTTCCCGATGTTCGACACAAGAATCGTCGGAACCGACAACATCGTGCTGCGTCCTGCGCTTCCGCACACCACGCTCACTGTTGGCACGCTGTACGCCATCCATCCGGGGATAACCGGCAACGTTACCGCAGCTCTTGCGGACAACGCGCTGGTCTACCGGGTCGGTGTGGCGCTCGAGGCGGCTGTCACCAGCACCACGAAGGTGACCTGGCTCCAGACCGGAGGCTACTACGCCGGACTGACCACGACCACGCTTTCGGTGAGCGCGGGGCACACGTTGGGCATTCTCGACGGTGCGATCGCGGACGACGGAGCAGCGGTGCCGATCAGGCACTACTCGTTTGCGATCAACGTCACCGCGACGACTTCGGCGACTTCGCACAACGTCATCCTGCTTGACCGGGAAGTCCGGGCGAGCACGTAGGGAGGAGACATGACCCTTGCGCGGTTGCGGGACCAAGCTCGCCGGTGGGCGCGGGTACACAGCACATGGACCTCGGGCGACGGCACTATCGACAATGCGCACCTGAATGAGCTCGTTCAGATAGCGGTTGACCAGATGGCGCTCGACGTCAAGGGGTTTCCTGTCGAGGAGTATCCGGCCATATCGGCTGAGTTCACGACCCGCACGCACATGGGGTTCCATCTTCTCATCAAAGATTCAAGCGGTACGGATCTGGTCGATGCAGACATTGCATTGACCACGACCGACCGCGACCAGGTTGCCGGTGCCACGGTCGCGGCCGACTTGCAGGCCACGTTAAGAGCCGCAAGCGGCGCGCTTGGCACCGAAACCGTTACCTGGTCGAGTTTCGCATTTGCAATCGATCTCAAGCAGGGGGCCACGTTCACGTTCTCTGCCCCCACAAGCGTAACGATGGACGACGTCCGGGACCGCTTCGGACTCACTGGCTACACTGAGTCAGGCACCATCATTACCAGCGCCTTCCCGCAGGACTGTACGGTAGACGTGACACTGCCGTCTGATTGCATATCGATTGAGCGGGTCGAATGGGACGGCCGTCCGTTGGAACAGGTCTCCCGACAATGGGCGCAGTCGCCGGAAGCCTCTGCCTCAGAGCCGTGGCAGTATCACGTCCGGGGAAGGGAACTGAACCTTCTTCCCTCTCCGACCAGACAGGGCACGCTGCATGTCTGGTACAAAGGCTCCCCCCCGGCCCTCATCTTTGCAGGGTATCAGGAATGCGGTCTGACCGGAGTGTCGGACGAAAAGTCCACGGCCCTCAGCACCACGACGGCCTACAAGTACAAGATTGCCATCAATGGATCGGCGGCCACCGAGTACACCATTACCACGGCCGCGGACGTCACCTATGCGGCGGTGATCATCCTAATGAACGCCCAGAACACCGGGGCTACGTGGAATATCGTCGGTGGAGACCTGCGGTGCACCTCAAACGCGATAGACGGGGTGTCCACGATCGCGGTGACCGCGGGATCATCCCCGGACCTGCTTGCCACGCTTGCCGGAGGGGTGACGATGGAGACCGCGGTAACAGGAGATACCGACGCTCCCGACGAAATCCCGAGTCAGTACCATCACGGCATCGCACGGCTCATCGCCTCGTATCTGCGCGAGGAAATCGAGGACCGAACGGGAGCCGGGATCCAGAAGTGGCACTACGACCGGGTGTGCAACCAGTACATCGTAGACCGGTCGAACATGGCGACAGAGGTGGACCTTCACCGGGGGAGGCAAATACGCAGCGCCAGAGTCACCCTGTCATAACCATTGACCAACTCATCTCAGGCGGCGCGGGCGAGAAATCTATTGCCCGGTTTCGCAGGACAATCGGCAAGGAAGTGGAAGTCACGCCGGAGAAGGCGGTGCGGTTCGCATTATTCTTCAACTGGGACTGCGCGGCCCACAAGTTCCTTTCTGATGAGCAGAAGGACATTTACACCCGGCTCGTCATTATCCCGTGGAAGGAGTTTCGAGAGACGGGGAATCTCATCAAGTGGCAGATGGCCGCGGCTGCGGCATGGGCGATAGCGTATGAATCACTATGACTTTCGTGGTGGATACGCGACCGACTTGAGCCCCGAGCTCATGGAAGAGGGCATGGTGCTCGACGGGACCAACTGGTACTACGACGAGCGGATGCGCAAACGTCCCGGGTGGACCAATCTCTCGACCGACGCCACGATCAACGGAGCAGGCAACACCGTCCGGGGATTCTGCCGGGCAAAGCTGAACAATACGTGGTACAACATCGTCGCCCTCGACGATGGATCGTATGTCAACTTCTATTACGGTGACGCCGGGGCCTACACCTCGATCGATGGAACGTTTGACTGGACGAAGGCAATCAATGTCGAGTTCGCGGTGTTTCCCCTGGGGAACGGCGAGGATGCGGTGATCGCGGTCAACGGTACCGAGAAACCGGCGATCATCTACTACTCAGGCGGATTTGTCGTAGAGGATCTTGAGGACTATGACGAGCGGACACTGGGGCTCGATCAGTGGGTGGCCGGACAGTGGGATGATTCGAAGACCCCGGCGTTTGTTGACGACACCACCGATGCGCAGTCCACCACGGCCGATGACTTCAAGATAGCCACCGTGACGAACAATGACGGGTTCTACGTTGCAGCCGCCGAACCGTTCACCAAGGTGGTGATCAAGAACTGCCCCGATCTCGGGACGACGGTAGTCGCGGAAATCCGCTACTACGCCGGGGGAGGCACGTGGACGGCGCTCACTGTGACGACAGAACCGAGCTGGGTCGCCACCGAAGCCGACAAGACGCTGGAGTTCGACCTTCCCTTGAGTGCGCTCGGCGTCCTGCTGTGGGAGCGCTACGGAGACCTCACGTCTCAGACCAGCCCGACGAATGTGTTGAACAAGTACATCCTGCGTGTTCGGTTCACGACCGCCGACTCTGCCGGATCGGCTGACTACCTGACCGTATCGAACACGCAATACCTCACGCAGATCTTCCTCGATGCCCGCCCGCAAGCGGTGTGTGTTCACCAGAATCGGCTATGGCTCTTCGCCGAGAACGCCTTTCGGTTATCGCCCCCAAACCAGGTAACCGGGTGGAACTCGTTCGACATCGAGCGCTGTCCACTCGGCGGAGAACAGATCCTCCAGGCGATCAGCGGGAAAGGAGAACTGGTCATCTTCAAGCGTGCGGCGGTTTACTTCTACCGCGGTACGACGACGGCCAATTTCGTCCTGCGCAGCATCGTCTGCACCGGGGCGAGCTCGAAGCGCGGCGCGGCTCTGGTAGGGGGGATTCCCGCCTACGTGGCTGATGATGGTATCCGGGGGATCGTCAACGAGCGCAGCGTCATTCTCTCGCGCCACATCCAGAGCGACATGGACACGTGGACCAAGACCGATGCGGTGATGATCGAGTGGAGGGGCAACGCACTCGTTTCGTTCCCAACGAACACCCGGCTTCTGTGGGCTGATCCTGATACGATTAGGACCGATGACATGGGAGATGGGCGGGTATCGCTGTGGGAATGGACCGGGATGAAGGCAACGCAGATACTTGTCGCCTCCGGAGACAGCGACAACGGATATCTGATTGTCTACGACTCGGCGGGCAAGCGCTTTGCTCGGGCGACGACGAACGGGTACGACATTGCGTTTGACACGACCCAGACGGCGATCTCGACCACGTTTCAATCCCGTTACGACGCGCAGAAACTTCCGGGGCAGCGCAAGGTGCAGCGAAGGATGGTGATCGATCTCTCGAAGTCGGGAGACTGGACGCTGACTCTGCTTGCCGACGACGGGGTGCGCACGGCAGTCAAGACGATTTCAAGCGGTTCAGGATCGGGTCACTACCGCCACGACACGGAGATCCCCTATCCGCTTGACGGATTTACTCTCTGCGTTAAGCTGGTGAACAGCACGACGGGGGATGTGCAGATACACGGCTTTACCGACGAGATGGAGAAGAGGAGTTTCTGATGGGTGAGAGTGAGACTCAGAGAAAGGCCCGGGAGACGCTGGCAGGCGCGGACTGGGAACAGATCATGACGGATTCTCAAACCGAGGCCGAGAAGCGATTCGCGCCCATCTACGAGAAGATTGGGGCACTCTCCGATGAGGCGGCCAATATCCCCTCGTTCACCGAGTGGCAGACACAGGGAGCCAATCGCGGGCTCCAGGGCTATGATGACCAGCTTTCGGGCATCCAGGACATCATCGACAAGTGGGGCACCGGTCCCTCCGCCGAGGACTACGACTCTGCCTTTGGCCACGCGGCCCGGACGGTCGGACTCGACGCGAACCAGTTCAACGCCATTCTTGGCGATCTCTCCCAACAGATGGCTGGTGGTCCTTCGGCGCAGGAAGGGTTGACTCCCGAGGAAGAGCAGGCGATGCGTGCGGCCAATCAGGCCATGATGCGCGAGATGGAAGCCCGTAACATCCGGCTGGTACAGGACTCGATGGCAGATACCGGCTCGACGGCGAGGATGCTCCAGACCGCTTCTGAGGCGTCGGCGCAGATGAACAGCGTGCAGTTGCAGCAGGAATACGCGGTTCTTCAAGCTGATGCCGAACGGCAGGTCATGCAGTTCGAGAGCAAGAAGCAGACCTGGATGGCGATGGTCGAGGCCAACCAGATCGGGGTGGACCAGTACATCTCGAATCTCGAAGAGGGTGCGTCTCTTGCCATGCAAGGCTACGCCACACAGGTGCAAACAGTCATGGCCCGTAACGCTGATGTGTTCAAACAGTACGAGAGCGACCTGAACGCGATGATCGCGGGAATCAACGCCACCTACCAGGCGATTACCGCTGAGATCGGTGTGACGGCAGCAGAGATCGACGCGGCCAACTCGATCTACGCGCAGACCGTGCAGCCGATGCTCGATCAGCTTCAGGCGGCGATTACCGAAGAGGAGCTGGGCAAAGATCCTTTTATGGTGGTTGGAGGATTCCTCGGAATCGCAGCCGGGGTAGCATTGCTGTTTATACCCGGGTTCCAGCCCGCGGGGATAGCTCTCATCGGCAGTGGCGGCGGATTGGTGGCAGGAGCGTAGAGTATGTCTGACTTCAGTAACTTGGCTTCGTTTCAATCGATCTCGGACCTGCTGAAGCTGCGCAGAGGCCGGAAAGAATCCGCGGCCGACCGCATCCAGTCTACGGGCAATCTGATCTCTGACCAGTTCTTCAAGCAACAGGAGGCCGAGAAACAGCGCGGCTTCACTGCAGACGAGTCTCAGAAGGACCGCATGGCCCGAATGGCCGAGCAGAAAGCGGCAGACAGGGCGGCGGGCGAGCGGCTTGGTATCAGCGAGGCCGGGGCAACGACGAGAAGTCAGGCCACGATTGATGCTCAGCTACAGATAGCTGATGCAGATCGGATCTCCCGGGAGACCTTGGCGGGAGAGGCCAACACCGAAGCGCTGAAACGGGTGCAAGAGGAAAGCAAGCTCCGGATTGCAGAAGCCGAGGCGAGCGACCAGCGCTATCGGACTCTCTACGCGGATGGGCAGCGCAACTACTTCGACCCGATCACCGGGCAGACGTACCGGTGGAACACGAACCAAGAGTTCGATGCCGTTATGCAGACGATGGCTGAGAACCAAATGCGAGCCCGCCTCGAGCTTGAGGCATCGCTGCGCAAGGACGGGGCGAATCTTGGCGACTGGCTGAACGCATGGACCACGCTCCGCGACGAGGTTATGGCCGATTACGCCGAAATATGGGACGGAACCTTCTGGACAGGTACCCCAGATGAGGCATTGCAGGCCAGATTGATCGAGCAGTTTAACGGACTCGTGGACGGATTGGTCCAGAGCAAGGCGGCAAGCCCCGAACAGGCTGAGTGGCTCAAGGAGCGCTTCAACAGCTACGTCTCTACCGCACAGGCTTCCGAGGCTCCAGAGGACACAGTGACCGGCGTAAGACGGTTTACCGTCGGCGAGTTGCGAGACCGCCCTTCTCTCATAGAGAGGGCACAAGAGCGAGCGCCGACAATGGAGGAGTTCATAGAGACCCCTGTCTCGGACCTCAGATCGCAAGCCTCAGCGTTCCTTTCGACATCCATTGCCCGCGGGCTCATTGATCCAGAGGCCACAGAACAAACTTCTATCCGCAGGGTAGTCCCGGAAGAGCAGACCGCTCTCGATCAGCTCACCAGTCTTATTGGCCGGGAAGGTGTAGATCAGGGCACGGTGCAGGAATACCAGCGGCGCATCAACGAGCCCGGGCGTCTTGCAGAGACCGACTTCGAGATGTGGGATGTCATTCAGGAGTTCCTCCGGGCTTTCCGTGAAGAGCCAGACGAGCAGATGGGGCGATGAGTGATCTCCGCCTTCCGCGGCTCGCAGCAAGAGTGATAGAGCGAACCTCCCGGCAACCCCGTGGGGCGATGACCGACTACGAGCGCGAACTCGACCCCATCTACGATGTCGAGATGCAGGAAGAGCTCCGCAAGCGCCGACGGCTTCAGCCCTTGCAGAAGATCTTCGACATCCTCCAGATCGGTCAGTACGTCTCGGCCAATGTCGCAGACGAGATCGCCAACGCCATCCTTTACTCTCGGGATCCCTCGCGCGGAAATCCGTGGGAGCCCGGAGACATCCTGCAGGCAGTCATCGACGGCATCACCGGACAGCGCAAGGGTAGCTACGAGAACGTCCTGCGAGACACCCTACAGGTAGGGACGCAAAAGATTCTGCCCAACGCACCTGAAGGCACATGGCGGGCCAATGTAGACTACGCTGATCTGCTCGGCTTCATTGGAGATGTGGCTCTCGATCCGCTGACCTACGTCAGTTTTGGGGGCTCTTCTAAAGGCGCGAGGATCGCTGCGGATGCTTTCGCTGACGACGCGGTTCGGCTCCTCGGAAAGCAGCTGGCCCAGAACCCGGAGCAGCTCGCCAAGATCACCCGCGGCAAGTGGACACAGGAAGCCCTTCAGGCCGCAACGGGGGCAGATGATGTGACCAAGGCATTCCGTCAGATCATGCGACAGAATGATGATCTTGGGAGGCTTTTCTCGCAGACCTACGCCGAGGCGCAGAAGCGGGCGCTGAACCGCACAGCGGCACAGCTTCCGGGGCTGGCTGAGGATATCGTGGGCCGGGGGGCCGGGACGAGGGGGGGGATAGACGACATTCTCCGCAAGGCAGGCGAAGGAGCCTACGAACACGCCGGAGAACGGTTCAAGCTACGGGTGCTTGGCAAGGAAGTTGGTATCGGTGAGGCTACGCAGTTGGCCGACTGGCGACGACGTAGCTGGGAGACATTCACCGGGTTCCTCAAGCAGCAGCCCGGCGTGGTCAACGTCAGGAACGCCATCTGGGGCGCAATGAACCGGGGCATCGTCGGAGAAGTGAAGCGGGTCATGGGGATCAGAAATCCCTACCAGAAGTACCTCCGGAGCCTCGAGCGAGAGGCCGGAGAGTTCGCCGTTACTGACGCTTCGGTGAAGCTGCTTGACGAAGGGGTCACGCCAATCTTCAAGCTCTCGGAACCTGAACAGGTTGCGGTCAGGGATCTTCTGGCAAGCCGTGAAACGGCGGCGAAAGCCGCGCTGGTTGCCGGTGACGCGCGGACGGTTGCCGCCGCAGCTTCGCCGATAGTCGTCGATCCGAAGATCGCGGCGTCTGCGGATCAACTGCGCTCCGTCATCGACTCGTGGCAGCAGCGTGCGAACGAGATCGCGCAGGAGCTTGGCGAGTCGCCCTTGACCTACTACCAGGAGTACATCCCGGAAGTCTTCCGATTTCGTTCCGGCTCTGCCATCCAGAGAATGGGCAGGGAGTACACCTTCAGCGAGCAGATGACCAAGGAATCGAACCTGATGCAGTTTGTCTTTGGGGTGGATAAAGACACCGCCGACATGGTGGTCAAGAACAATCTCTCCGGGTTCAGCACAGACCTGAGAGAGCTCATGGCCGCAAAGGCACTGCAACAGGCGAAGATCGAGAACCGCTACCGCATGGTCCAGACTTTCAAGGAGTTCGGGATAGACATGAACGATTTCCCGGCCCACATGAAGTCACAGATTCAGGTCGGAGGAAACCAGGTTCTGGAGACTCCCCTGAAGATGGGAGGCCGGGACATCACGCAATTGGGTCTGCGCAATATCGATCATCCCGCGCTACAGAACTACCTCTTTGACTACGACGTGGCAGAGATATTCGACCGCGCACTGAAGGTCACGAGCACCGATCGGACGCAGATCGGCAAGATGTTCAGCGCCTACATGAGCTGGTGGAAGGGCATGGTGCTGCTGAACTCCGGCTACACCCTGCGCAACTTCTACTCAAACACCATGACGCAGTTCCTCCGGCACGGACCTCGGGCGTTCAATCCAAAGGAGATCGAGAAGTCTATTGCCGCCACACTGCACATCATGAAGAAAACCGATCCGAAGAATCTCGGGAGAGCCCTTGAGTCGATCGGAAAGAACGAGAGTTGGCTCGAGTCAATGCTTAACACCCGTATAGGTCCGCGGCTGACCCTGCGCGACCTCTCGGAGCAGGGATACCAAAGAGGGGTGATCAGCGAGAACGTCTTTGGCTTCGACGCGAAGGACATTGTGGAGAAGGTGTCAGGCAAGACGAAACAGCCTATCCGCTTGGTAGCCAGAAAGGTCAACACGTTCGTGGAGAACATCCCTAGATTCCAGAGCTTCCTCATTGACTACGTGGATAACGTAGGGGCAGAGGCGGCTGAGGAATCGGTACTCAAGTGGTCGGCGCAGCAGGCGCGGCAGTGGTTCCTCGATTATGGCGATCTCACGCAGTTCGAGCAAAAGGTGATGAAGAAGGTGATCCCGTTCTACACGTGGATCAGGAAGAACCTGGCGAACCAGATCAACGGCGTGGCGTTGTATCCTGAACTATACGGGCTGATCCCGAAGATCGAGAACGCGGTCAAGTACGAGAATCCGGAGTACGACCCGGCCCTGATTCCTGAGTGGATGCGCAACGAGGCGATGTTCGCGCTCTCCGAGCCGGCCGAAGGACGCCTGCGGATGTTCCGGCCCGATTTCGCGTTCCAGGATCTCAACCTCCTGCCCTTCGTATGGGAAGAAGGGAAGTTCCTGCCGAACTTCAGCTTCGGGGAGCTGAAGAACGAGCTTATCAACGCAACCGCGCCGTGGATCAGGGACGTAGCATCCCGGATGACCACGGAGCACGGATATAACTACTTCTACCGCGAGGAGCTTGGGGAGACAGGAGATGCACCATACCTCATGCGGCTCTTCCTCTCGCGGCCCGGCACGATTGCACTGGTCGATGGCGTGGCGCGGCTGCTTGGCAGCGAGGACGGCGCGAAGCTCTCGGTGGACGAGAACGGGAAGCTCCAGATGGACGCCGAGATGGCGCAGACATTGGAGTCGTTCCTACCGGTGCTCAGACAGGCCGAGATGCTTTTTATGCTGCCCACGGCGGTGATCCCCGGCTTCGAGCAGGCGCTTGAGCAGACATTGAAGGCATACGATGACTACGACGCTGCCGATGACGCGGACAGGCAGGAGCGATTCTGGCAACTCATGTCCTACTTTCTCGGGATCAAGGTGAAGGATACTGACATCGAGGCGGAGAAGCGGAGACTCGGGTATGATATCTACTACCGGTCTCGGGACATCTTGAGCGAGCAGCGGGCGGCCGAGCCGCAGGCTAGGATTCGCAGCCAGCGGGCATCGGCGAGGACAAGAGAGAGCATCAGGAGGCTCGGTGGCTAGGCTGACGGGTGACATAGTAGCTGGATTCAGGGAGCAGGAAGAGATCAAGGCTGCGGTAGGCGGACTGCCCCCGGGCTTCATCGTAGGGTTCACCCCCACGGTGAGCGATGGGAAGCTCACGATTTCGGCCGGGATCGCGAACATTCTCGGGCAGCGGGTGTCGGTCGGCACCACGACGATCACGTTTCAGGACTGGATTGCCTACCCGTTGGGGGGGGCTACCTACTATCTCTACCTGACTTTGGCAGGCACGTTCAAGGTAGACAACATCGATCCTGAGTACTCGGAGGAGCAGTACTACCCCATCCATAGGATAAGCGGATGGCGCTACATTTGTACCTTCTTCTTCGATACGGACAAGCAGATCGAGTACACCGAGATAACTGATCTGATCGTCGGGATTTCCGTCGATCCTTCGGAGGGCGACAGGCGGGCTCTTGTCACCTCGGATCAGATTCTTTTGCAAGAGTGGACCGAAGGAGCGTGGAGCACAGTGAACGGAATCAAGATTGGCGGAGCGATAGCAGGTATCTTTCTCAGCCTGATGGGTTGTCGGTGGCTCGTGAATCCAGAGGTCGACGTCACTGCCGAAGAGAATGAACTATTCCCGGGTCCGGGCGAGGTCTTCAGCCTAGACAACACGTACAACAATCAGTTTGGAATAGACACATGGGCGGCGCACACCAGCGTCAGCTTCACTGCGGCAACCAAGAAGTTCGGCACGCACGCGCTAACCTGTGTCGATCCAACCTTTAATGGTGTCCTGACTACCAACGCCGATGCGGAGCCGAAAGAGCCACACGCAATGTCAGCGTGGTGCTACAGCGGTTCGGCCTTCGCCGCGATGAACTGGGAAATGGGCTGGCAGTTTGGATGGGACGGCTCATCGACTACCTATGGATCGTATGTCAGGTTGGAGATCGGAGCTACGGGCATACTGACGTTGCACTGGCATGATGACTACGATTCTGAAACGGACAGTCAGGTGATCACAACGCTGACGGCGGCAACCTGGTATCACATAGCGCTTGTCTGGGACTACGATGCAGATGATGTCCACGTTGTGGTCAATGGAACGGTCACCACGGTCGCAATCTACGATTTCAACGAGACGGGGCTTCGGTCATCAGAGCAGTTCCGGTCCGCTTGGGTGCTCGACAAGGACCAGGGTCATGTAATTGACGACGTGGCGGTAGTCAAGAACCACCTCATTGATCCAGACGTTTTCGTCCAGCACTATAACCACGGCGTGGCTTGGAGCTACGTCGATCTGAACGCGAAAGACCTGATTATTCGACCAGCCACCGGTGGGCGGGTGATGATCAATGAGGCCCAGGCTCGAGGGGTGCACGTCTCAACCTCCGATCCAACTAGTGGCGACGGGGAGGATGGCGAGCTGTGGTTCGTCCGTGAGGCTTGAATGGCAGTGAAGGAGGCTTTTGTCAAAGT
>Ga0307378_10004593_pt1 | contig 19614 bp, 17 predicted proteins | sample UN1MG_FD_202238 | JGI IMG/M metagenome (GOLD analysis project Ga0307378, IMG submission 202238) | Soil microbial communities from Risofladan, Vaasa, Finland - UN-1 | ecosystem: Environmental > Terrestrial > Soil > Coastal area > Acid sulfate soil | place: Finland: Risofladan, Vaasa | collected... | reverse complement strand
GGGAAACTCCGCTTCGGGCTACGCCCTCCGCTCCGTTTCCCCCCAACTCAAACTGTAACCCATGTGCCTGGCATGAACTGTTACCCATGTTCGAGGTTGATCAGAATGACGCGCTTTCAGCGCCGGGAGCGTCCCATTCGCACAATTCGGATTTGGGCAACAAACCCTAGAGTTGCCGCGGACCCGATCCAACCTGCATTTGACCTCCCATCCGTCTCCCGTGCTAAGATTGATTTGTGCCTGACCCAATAAGTATCAAGGAGGCCGGTGATGGCGGACACGAATTATAATGAGCTCTTGGAGCAGAAGGCGGCGGCGCTTAAGGACAAGGTGTTCCTGCGCTACGAGGACGAGCGGGTTACGTATCAGGAGATGGACGAGCGGTCGAACCGGGTGGCGAACGCGCTGATGCGGCTGGGCGCGGGCCCGGGCGTGGGCGTGGCCAACATGCTGCCCAACTCGCCGGAGACGCTCTACACGCACTTCGCGACCCAGAAGCTCGGCGCGTACTCGGTGCCGGTGAACACGGAGCTGAAGGGCGAGCACCTGGCCTACATCCTCGACCACTCGGACGCGAAAATCCTGGTCACGCATAACGACCTGTTCGGCAGTTTCCGGAAGGTCCGGGACCAGTGCCCGAAGCTCGAGCACGTGGTGGTGAGCCTGCGCGAAACCAGCCCGGTGCTGAAGGTGTACCCGGGGGTCGAGGTGGTCCAGGACTGGCTCGAGCGCGAAGCGCCATCGCGTCCCTCGCTCGCGCCGCGCGAAAACGACGTGGCGATGATCATGTACACCTCGGGGACGACCGGCCGGGCCAAGGGCGTGGTCTACCGTTATGGCCGCGTGGGCCTCAACCGCGTGGGCCTCGCCGCCAAGGCCTTTTACAAGAACACCGACGTTCTCTTCACCTGCCTACCGCTGTTCCACGCCAACGCGCTTTACGTGTCGCTGCCGTCGTCGCTGTGGGCGGAGGCGTCGCTGGCGCTGGGCCGCCGCTTCTCGGCCTCCAAGTTCTGGGACGAGGTGCGGGCGCTGGGCGCCACCGAGTTCAACGCGCTCGGCGCCATGATCCCGATCCTGATGAAACAGCCGGAGAAGCCCGACGACGGCGACAACCCCATCCGTCTCGTCCTCTCCGCGGCCTGCCCGGCGGCCCTGTGGGAGAAATTCGAGAAACGCTTCAACCTCAAAATCATCGAGTTCTACGGCGCGGTGGACGGAGGCGGCAACGCCGTGTTCAACCTCGGCAACGCTCCGGTCGGGAGCATCGGCAAGCTGCCGCGGCCGAACGCCAGGGTGGTGGACGAGAACATGAACGAGGTCCCGCCCAAGACGCCCGGCGAGCTGATTTTCCAAATCCAGGAGAAGGAAAAGCCGGTCGAGTACTACAAGAACACCGAGGCCACGGAGCAGAAGCAGCGCGGCGGATGGCTCCATACCGGCGACCTCGTGTACCGCGACGAGAACGACTTCCTCTATTTCGTGGACCGCAAGTCCGACAACATGCGCCGCCGCGGCGAGAACATCTCGAGCTACGAGGTCGAGCGGATCGTGGAGAAGTTCCCGGCGGTGCTGGAGGCCGCGGCCTACGCGATCAAGGCGGAGCTCGGGGAGGACGACGTGATGATCGCGGTGAAGCCCAAGCCGGGCGAGAGCATTGACCCGGAGGCCCTCTACGATTTTTGCGCGGAGGAGATGCCGCGCTACATGGTGCCGCGTTTCATCCGGGTGGTTGACGAGTTCGAGAAGACCGAAACGCACCGCGTGGTCAAAGGGCCATTAAAGGAGCAGGGCGTGACCGCCGACACCTGGGACGAGGAAAAGTCGCGGGGGAGAAGGAAATGAGCTGCGCCGGGCCGGACTTGGCGCCAAGATGATCGGGGCGAGAAGGTGGGAGGAAAAGACTTGAAAAGCAGGCGCTGGGCCTTCCGCATCTTGCTCGCGGTATTCCTGCCCATTGCCGTCGTCCTGGCCGGCGAGGCCGTGATGCGCGTCGCGCTGTTCTCGCCCATCATCCGGAAGCACCCGTGCTCGCCCGGCTGGAACCATCCCCAGTACCTCGTCATGCCCGACCCCGATACCAACTACTCGCTGCGGCCGTACTTCCAGGGCCGGCTGGTCAACGACTTCGGCGATTTCGACGTGCCGGTCATCGTCAACGCGCTGGGCATGCGCGACCGCGAGGTCAGCGTCAAAGTAGACCACGACCGGCCGCGCGTCCTCATGCTCGGCGACTCCAACACCTTTGGCGAGGGCGTGAGCTACGAACAGGCGTACCCGGCGCTGGTCGAGAAAATATTGAGCGAGCGCATGGGCATCAAGGCCCGGGTCTTCGACGCGGGCGTGCCCTCCGACAGCCTGGCCCAGATGGAGGCGCGGCTCCGCCGATACGCCGGCGTCATCCGTCCGCAATTGGTTACCGTATGCTGGATGCCCTACGCCTTCGGCCGGGAGGAGGTGAACCGCGTTTACCTGGACGGATACCTGGCGGACCCGGAAAAGCTCAAGCTCCTCCACGTCAGCGGCGACAACATTTTTCTCTCATGGTATCCGCCGGGGTCCAGCCGCGCCCGCGCCGACGTGTGGCTCCAGTCCCACTCCTTCCTCTACTTCTTCGCCAAGTACCGGCTCTGGCAAAGGGCGTCGTGGTTCCAGACCGACCGCGTCACCAGCAAGCTCAAGCTCCCGACCGTCTACCTCGTCAAGCCCCTCGAGACCATCTCCCGCATCGCGCAGCTCTCCCGCGACAGCGGAGCGCGGTTCATCCTGATCGCGCTCGGGCCGGGAACCGACTTCGCCGCGGACATGGAAAAATATTGCCGCCAAAAAAATCTCGACGTCATCATGGTCGAGCCGGGACTTTATGCCGACCCCGCGTACAAAAGCCGCTTCCTCTTCAAACACGACTGGCACCTCACCGCCGCCGGACATGAGATGGTGGCCGAAAAAATCACGCCCCCCATCGCCGCCGCCCTCGCCGCGGCCCAGGCCGGCACCGGAGGGGCGCAATAAGGAGAAAATTGCCATGCGAGCTCCGTGCCACGGTATCAGAAAACCTTCTCCATCCACCAAGCCTCAAGGGAGGTTAGAGGAATGAGTCCAAAAAAGAAAAATAGTTATTCCATCGGCGTTGACTTCGGCACCAACAGCGTGCGGGCGCTGGTGGTGGACGTGAGGGACGGGCGGGAGGTCGGGGCGCACGTGTATAATTACCCTTCCGGCAAGGACGGAATCCTGCTCGATGCGAAGGACCCGAACCTGGCGCGGCAGAACCCGGCGGATTATATCAAGGGCTTTTATGCGGCGGTGTCCGGCGCGGTGAGCAGGGCCAAGAAGGCGCGCGGATTCGATCCCGCCGCCGTCATCGGCATCGGCATAGACACCACCGGCTCGACCCCGGTCCCGGTGGACAAGAGAGGGACTCCGCTCGCCATGCTGCCGCGCTTCAAGAAGCAGCTCGCGGCGCAGGCGTGGCTGTGGAAGGACCACACCTCGCACGAGGAAGCGGCGATGATCACGGAGAAGGCCCGGAAGCTGGGCGCGCCGTACCTGGGCAAGTGCGGCGGCGCATACTCGTCCGAGTGGTTCTGGTCCAAGATCTTCCACTGCCTGCGCTCGTCGCCCCGGGTCTTCAACGCCGCCTACTCCTGGGTCGAGTGCGCGGACCTCGTGCCCGCGTTCGTGACCGGCAACACGGACCCGCGCGCCATGCCGCGGAGCATCTGCGCGGCCGGGCACAAGGCCATGTACAACGACGAGTGGGGCGGACTGCCGTCAAAGGAATTCCTGGCCACGCTCTCGCCCGCGCTCGCCGACCTGCGCGACCGGCTCTATGACCAGGCCGTTCCCTCCGACCGCGTCGCCGGCAGGCTCACGGCCGCGTCCGCCAAAAAGGCCGGCCTGCCCGCGGGAATCCCGGTGGCGGTCGGAGCGTTCGACGCGCACATGGGCGCGGTGGGCGCCGGCATCCGGCCGGGGACGCTCGTCAAGATCATCGGAACCTCCACCTGCGACATGATGGTGAGCCCGATGAGCGAGCCGCTGGCCGACATCCCCGGCGTCTGCGGCATCGTGCCCGGCTCCATCATCCCCGGCATGTACGGCATCGAGGCCGGCCAGTCCGCCGTCGGCGACATCTTCAACTGGTTCGTCTCCCACCTCTGCCCGCCCGAATATCAAAAAGGCGACCCGCACGCCGCGCTCTCTCGGGCCGCCGCCAGGCTCCGGCCCGCCGAGAGCGGACTCCTCGCCCTCGACTGGAACAACGGCAACCGCACCGTCCTCGTTGACCCGCTCCTCACCGGACTCCTCATCGGACAGACGCTCCACACCACCGCCCCCGAGATCTACCGCGCCCTGATCGAGGCCACCGCCATGGGCGCGCTCACCATCATCCGCCGCATCGAGGACTACGGCGTCAAGGTCAAGGAAGTCATGAACTGCGGAGGCATCGCGGAGAAGAACCCGCTCATCATGCAGATCTACGCCGACATCATCGGCCGGCCCATGAAGGTCAGCGGCCAGGCCCAGACCTGCGCGCTCGGCGCCGCCGTGTTCGGAGCGGCCGCGGGAGGAGCGTACAAGACCACCGAGGACGCGCAGAAAAAAATGACCGGCCAGCCCGCCACCGTCTACAAGCCCGACCGCAAGAGCGCCGCCGCCTACGCCGAGCTCTATTCGCTCTACCTCGCCCTCCACGACGCCTTCGGCACCACCGGCGGCCAGCGCCAGCTCCACCGCGTCATGAAAGACCTGATCGCGCTCCGCGACCGGGCCAGGAGCGGACATGCTTGAAGAGCTGAAACAGGGCGTGCTGCGGGCGAACCTCTCCCTCTCCGACTCCGGCCTTGCCCCCGCCACCTTCGGCAACGTGAGCGGAATTGACCGGCCAAGCGGGCTCGTGGTCATCAAGCCGAGCGGCGTGGCCTACGCCGAGCTCAAGCCCGCCGACATGGCCGTGGTGGACCTCGCCGGCAAAAAGGTGGAGGGCCTCGATCCCTCCACCGACACGCCCTCGCATCTTGCGCTGTATCAGGCCTGGCCCGTGATCGGCGGCATCACCCACGCCCATAGCCTTTACGCCACCATCTTCGCCCAGGCGCTCCGGCCCATCCCCTGCCTCGGCACCACCCACGCCGACTTCTTCCGCGGCGAGGTCCCGCTCACCCGCGCGCTGACCAAAGAGGAAGTCGAGAACGATTACGAGCTGAACACGGGCAGGGTGATCGTCGAGCGCATGGCCGGCCTCGATCCCGCCGCGATTCCCGCCGTGCTGGTCGCGAGCCACGGCCCCTTCGCCTTCGGAGCCGACGCCGCGGCCTCCGTCCAAAACGCCCGGGCCCTCGAAACCGTGGCCCACATGGCCCTCGCCGCCATCCAGCTCAACCCCGCCGTCACCCCCATCCCCGACTACCTCCTCGAAAAACATTACCAGCGCAAGCACGGCCCGGCGGCATATTACGGCCAGAACAAAAAGTAAGGGGGAATTGATGACGTCCATGCAACTCACCTCGCGCGAACGCATTCACGCCGCCGCCCGCGGCCTGCCGCTCGACCGGGTGCCCGTGTTCATCTGGATCAACGCCCACGCCGGCGCCAAGCTCATGGCCCGCTTCCGGCCTTCCCGCCATCCGCTCTGGAACGCGCTCGCGCGCCTGGCCTGGTCCCGCTTCGACCGGCCCGACGCCGCGGAATTCTGGCGGCTCCTGCCCCTGGCCTTTGACGTGCACACCTTCAACTTCGCCAACGCCTACGGCCTCGAGCTCGGCTCCGACATGCTGTTCGCATCCTACGCCACCCCCTGGGGCTATACGAAGATCTATCGCGAGGGCGGGCACTTCCTGATGCGCGACCTCTACGGCGTGACCCGGGCGCTCGGCCAGGGCATCTACCCCGACATGATCGCGCCCGCCATCACCGACGTCAAAGGCCTCAAGGACTACCGTTTCCCCGATCCCGCGGACCCGCGACTCTATAACGTCTTCCGCCGCTGCCGCGCGGCCTGGCCCGGCGCGAGCATCGCGGCCGAGGTGTGGGGGTCGCAGGACTTCGTTTCCACCTCGCTCATCGGCATGGAGCGGTTCATGATGTGGCTCGTGGACTACCCGGACGAGATCAAGGCCTTCATGAGGCGCTGGACCGACCACCACATCGAGGTCCTGCGCCACAGCGTCCAGGCCGGGGCCGACGTGGTCTTTATCGAGGACGACTACGGCTACGACAACCGCCCGCTCATTTCCATTCCCATGTGGAAAGAGTTCACGTATCCGGAGTTAAGGCGCCTGATTGACGCGGCCCACGAAGCCGGCGCCCTGGCTACGCTGCATTCCTGCGGCTATCAGATGCCCTTTCTCGAACACTACGCCGCCGCCGGACTCGACATGCTCCAATCCTTCCAGCCTCAGGCCGGAAACGACTTCAAGAGCGCATACGAACAATTCGGCGGCCGCATCACCTTCATCACCGGCATTGACATCCAGCGCGGCGAGACGATGAGCGCGCAAGATCTGAAACAGGAGATCATCGCCAACTACCGGCTCGCCGGAAAAAAGGGCCATCACGTCCTCGCCTTCACCCACGAGATCCAGCACACCATGCCGGACGCCAACGTCCGCGCCATCTTCGACACCGTGGCGCAAATCCAGGCGGGAGAGTATGATTGACGGCGGGAAGGAGCTTTATTTCGTTCTTTCTCTCACGCCAAGGCGCAAAGACCGCAAAGAATAAAATAAAAAAATTCTTTGCGTCCTTTGCGCCTTGGCGAGAAAAAATATTTTTCTCAATTGCGCTTAACACCTTATCACGGGGAGGTATGGACCATGCCGGGCATTAAGGACTTGAGGGACAAGGTGGTGGTGGTGACGGGCGCGGGCTCGGGGATCGGGCGCGCCAGCGCGCTGGCGTTCGCGGAGCAGGGCTCGGACCTGGTGGTCGCCGACGTGAACGAGGAGCGGGTCAAGGACACGGCCCTTGAGATCGAGAAGCAGGGCGCGCGGGCCATTTACAAGAAGACCGACGTGTCCAGGCGGGCGGAGGTCGAGGCGCTCCGCGATTTCGCGCTGGCCGAGCGCGGCCGCGTTGACGTGGTCCACAACAACGCCGGCGTGTCCATCGGCGGGAACCTCGAGGACACCTCCATCGAGGACTTCGAGTGGATCGTGTCCATCAACTTCTGGGGCGTGATCTACGGCATCAAGGCCTTTTTGCCGCACATGATCGAGCGCCGGTCCGGGCACATCGTCAACACCGCCAGCGTGCTCGGGCTCTGCGGCGCTCCCGGGACCTCCGCTTACTGCGCCACCAAGTTCGCCGTGGCCGGAGTGTCCGAGTCGCTCCGCGCCGAGGTCCGCAAGTATAACATCGGCGTCACCGCCATCTGCCCCGGCATCATTGACACCAGGATCGTCTCCGACGGCCGCATGCGCATCAGGAAGGACGCCCGCGCCAACGCCGACCGCGTCATGGAATTCTACAAGACCCGCGGCTGGCCGCCCGAGCGCGTGGCCCGCGCCGTGGTCAAGGCCGTCCGCCACAACCGCGCCGTCGTCCCCGTCGGACCCGAAGCCTGGGGCCAATGGTTCCTCAAACGCTCCTCCCAATCCCTCTACAACGCCGCCCTCATCCTCTCCGAGAGGTTCCTGATGTAGCGCCTGGTCCACTTGGTTCCGGTTCGCCGCTGGGCTATACTAATAGTATGATCGCCGCGCGGGCCCGCGGCATTGAAAGGAAGAAGCGTGATGAAGACCCCGTTGCCCCGGCTGGATAAATCACACCTTTCCGTCATGTCTCTCGACGACACGGCGGAGGACATCAAATACTGGCTCTCCCGCACGCCGGAGGAGCGCCTGAACGCGGTCGAGATTAACCGAAGGATGGTATATGGCGAGGATCGAACTTCAGCACGACTTCAAAGATTTCTTGAAGTTGTTGAACTCGAACGGGGTTGAGTACCTCATCGTCGGTGGCTACGCGGTGGCCTACTACGGCCACCCCCGGGCCACCGGCGACCTCGATATCTGGATTGGCGTAAACGTGAGCAACGCGGGAAAGACGGCGCTCGCGGTCCGCGAATTCGGGATGCCCGCCGCCGATGCGGACGCGGACCTCTTCACCCAGGAAAACAAAATCATCCGGATGGGGTTCCCGCCGGTGCGGATAGAAGTCCTGACCGGAGTGTCGGGAGTGGAGTTCGCGGATTGCTATAAGCGCCGAAAAACCGTTGACGTGGACGGAATCATGGTCAACTTTATTTCTCTCGATGACTTGAAGCGTAACAAGAAGGCCGCGGCAAGACACCAGGACCTAGAGGATTTGGAACATCTGCCGCCGGAGCCCGAAAAGTAATTATCCTGGCTGTAGCCACTCCCTCCACTTTTTAAAGAGCCGGCCCCGAAGCCTGGGGCCAATGGTTCCTCAAACGATCCTCCCAATCCCTCTACAACGCCGCCCTCATCCTGTCCGAGAGGTTCCTGATGTAGCCAGGGATAACTGGAGCTGACTGGCGAAGTGTATGGCGATTCAAGATTGGAGAACGACCGGAAGGCCCAATTTTTCTTTAATCATAACGATCGCTTTTTCAGCTTCTTCATTAGAAAGCCCGGAACCGCAGGGAACATCCGTTGAAAAAGTCCCAAAGAACCAGTCAAGATCTGCCCGTATTCCCAATTTCCCTCGTGTCTGACCTTTTAAAGCAAAAGGGTACCTGAGGTCAACACTGTCGCGAGCCCAAATGATGTCTTTGATCTCCGCCGTTTTGTATATAGAATCGGTACCCCTCTTGAAAAGCTCGCGGTGTATTGTAATGCCTTCTGAGTCAATCATGATTATTTCGTTGCCGTATAGCACGTATAACATTGCAATGACAGGCCCTGTTATAAAAATGGCGAAACCTAGAATTAATAGAATGAAAACTAATTCTCCAGACAACAAAACTTTTATAATAGCGATAAGAATTCCACAGATGCAGACAAAAATAATCATGGCTAAAACGAATATTGTATGAGGATTTTGCTCAAGTCTAGAGGTTATATATAATCTCCCGGCTTTTTCCTCGAATGCCGCTTTTTCTGGCCTTTCAGCTACGCTCATGGCAATACTCTCATGACCAACATAGATTAATGATGTCAGAGCACCTTGAATACCTCTTCCCTTGAAACCGTACCCGTTGGTTCCCCTTCCTGGATGGCCTTGGCCAGGGCCGCGTCCTCCATGACTTCGGCCACCACGTCATAAATCAGGTCCCGGTTCTCGCGCAGGGCCTCGAACACGGCCTCCTTGAGCAGTTCCTTGAATTTTCCCTCATCAAAAGACGCGCCCGCCATTATTGCCTCCTCATGGTCAATCGCTGATTATTATTATACCCGCTTGCCTTGCTTGAGTCGAGATTGTAACCCCGATTCCCGGTTAAGCGCGACCTCCGGTTTTGGAGTGCGTGTGGCTTGACACCGCTTTGAGGAGCCGGGAGCTTGATCCCGGCGGAGCATGGATGGACCTGGAAGGTGAAGGAGCTATACCAGCGCACCGCTACGCCCCGTCAAGCCGGGGCTAAGAAAAGCGCAATCAAGCTTTCGCAATCCAAAGCGCTTAACCGGGAATCAAGGAGATTGTAAGCACGGATTGGCATCCCCCGCCTCCTTCATTTACAATACTACACCTGTCGCAGGGAAGGCAAGCAGGGGACTTTTTCGTCCGAATAACAATGACAGGAGACTACTATGGGCAAGGCCGATGAGATGATCGAGAGCTGGGAGAAGCTGTTTAATCCGCGGAGCGTGGCGGTGGTGGGGGCGTCGAACGCTCCGGGCAAGTGGGGGTTTATCATCCCCATGAATTTGCAGATCGGCGGCTACGAGGGCGGCCTGTTCATGATCAACCCCAAGGAGAAGTCGGTGCACGGCCTGCCGACCTTCAAGAAGCTTAACGACGTGAAGGAGCCGATAGACCTGGTGATGGTCACGGTGCCGGCCAAGATCGTGGGCGACGTGATCGAGCAGTGCGCCGAGATCGGGACCACGAACGTGGTGGTGATCTCGTCGGGTTTTTCCGAGATCGGCGCCGAAGGCCGGGAGATGGAGGCCAAGCTGGCGGCGCAGGCGAAGAAGCACGGCATCCGTCTGATCGGCCCGAACACCATGGGCATCTGCTCTCCGCCCACCAACCTGTTCGGGCTGGGCTCGTTCAACCATCCTCCCGCCGGCTCGGTGGCCTTTATCTCGCAGTCCGGCAACCTGGGCGTCCAGCTCCTGGGCTGGGCCGCCCGCGCGGGCCTCGGCATCTCGCGCTTCATCGGCTCCGGCAACGAGGCCGTGGTCACCTGCGACCAGATCCTGGAGTACTACGGCGTTGACCCCGAGACCAGGGTCATCATCATGTACCTCGAGGGCATTGACAACGGCCAGCGCTTCCTCGAAGTCGCCCGCCGGGTCACGCCGGTGAAGCCCATCATCGCGCTCAAGATGGGCGCAACCGAGGAAGGCGCCAAGGCCGCGTCGTCGCACTCGGGCGCGGTATCTTCGCCGCACCGGGTGTACCAGGCCATGGTGAAGCAGGCGGGCATCATCGAGGCCGCCAGCACGCAGGAAATGGTGAACCTGGCCCGTACCTTCGGCCACCTGCCCATTCCCAAGGGCCGCCGCGTCGGCATCATGACCATGGGCGGCGGCTGGGGCGTCGTCACCACCGAGCACTGCGCCAAGGCCGGGCTCAAGCTGCCGCCGCCGTCGCCGTCCACCATCGAGGCCGTGAACCAGGTGCTGCCCGAGTTCTGGAGCCACGGCAACCCGGTGGACCTGGTCGGCTCCATCCACCGCTCCGCCCACTACGCCGTGCTGGAGGCCATGGTCCGCGATCCCAACTTCGACTCCATCATCACCCTGGGATCGCTCACCGGCATGCAGTTCGCCCGCGAGCAGAACCGCGTCCGCCGCGTCCTCCGCATCGCCAGAAACCTCATCGCCCGCCATAAGTGGAACCTGTGGCGCTTCGATCTCGCCCTCATCCGCGGAGTCCGCACATCGCTCCAGCAGAGCCGCCGGAAAAAACGCGCGCACTCCGGCCGCGGCCGGTCCAGCGGGCTTGACTTCCGCGAGGCCCGCGAGTGGAGCGACGAGGTCTTTGCCGACGAGGTCAAGCTCTTGATGCGCGGGTCCGGCAAGCCCATCGTGCCCGTGCCCTTCGAGCCCGCCACCGTCTCCGACATCTTCAAGAAGCTGGGCCTGGTCGCGTTCGGCATTCCCGAGGAGGCCGTGGTCGCCATCTCCAAGCTCACCGACTACCACTCGTTCCTCGAGCGCATCCAGGTCGAGCAGGAGCGCGACGACATGGTGGCGCCCATGGACGACACCGCCGTGGCCATCTCCAACACCCTGAAACACCGCTCCCGCGTGCTCTCCGAGTCCGAGAGCAAGGACATCCTCACCCACTTCGGAATCGCCGTGACCCGCGACCTCAAAGCCGCCAACGAGGACGACGCCGTGGCCGCGGCCAAGGACATCGGCTTTCCCGTGGTCCTCAAAGTGGACTCGCCCGACATCCCGCACAAGTCCGACGCCGGATGCGTCGTGCTCAACGTCCGCGACGAGGACGGAGTGAGGAAGGCCTTTAAGCAGGTGACCGAGAACGCGCGGGCGTTTGCCAAGGCCGCGCGGGTGGACGGGGCCATCGTCTCCGAGATGGTGGCCGGCGGGACCGAGGTCCTGGTCGGGACCAGCACCGACCGCCACTACGGACAGACCATCGTCTTCGGGCTCGGCGGCGTCTTCATCGAGGCGCTGGACGACGTGTCATTGCGCATCCTGCCCATCGGACTGCCCGACGCCGAGGCCATGGTCGGCGAGATCAAGGGCATCAAAGTCCTGCAGGGCATCCGCGGCCAGAAGCGACGCGACGTGGCCGCGCTGGCCGAGACCATCCGCCGCATCGGCGACCTGGCCTGGTCGCTCCGCGACCGCATCGTCGAGCTCGACGTGAACCCGCTGGTCGTCTTCGAGGACGGAAAAGGCGTCAAGGCCCTCGACGCCCTCATCGTGCTCAACGACAAGACCGCGCCCTGACCGCGCCCCGGCCAGGCCTTGAACCGGAGCGGGTTTGCCAACCATTAGCGGCAACGGAGCGTAACGCCGCCGGTCCGGCGGCATACTCATTTTATGCCGGCAAGTGATCATTTCCGCTTGATCCGGGGATTGCGGCATGGTATTATTCGGGTGATGTCGCGGTCAGGGGGGAGGATCGAATCATGAAGATCTGGATTTATACTCTGATGTTTGCGTTAGGAATCTTCTGCGCGGGCTGCAGCCGCCAACCCGAGCCGGAAAAAATCGAAATGAAGATCGAGGAGTCCGAGCTCACGCCGGTCCAGGCGCCACATAGGACAATAGAGTCCCGGTTCCACGAGTATGGGCCGGTGGTTGATGCGGGCCCGATGCGTGTGCCCCGGATGGCGCCGGGCGGGACCGTGCAAGCGGTCCCCGTGATCAGGCCGCGGGTCGCGGGCCCCCGCCTTACTATCGAAAGGATGCCCGCTGTTGTCGGGCCGATTATAATTGTCCCCGGCCGCACGGTTGACGCGGTAGATGGCAACGGGCCCCGGATTCTGGCGCCGGGGGAAGAATATGAGCCTCCTCCCTTGAGAGAGCTGCCACCGGTCGAGGCCGTCGTAAGCGGCGACTGGGCTCATCCGGCGGGACCGCCCATCCAGGTCGAGGGGCTGCCGGAACCTCAAGTCATCCTGCATCCGCGGCCGGCTGACGGCGCCGTGGCCGTTTCCCCCAGCGGCACTTATGATTTCCCTTACCGGCCTTCCGGGTTCAAGCCCTACCAGGTGGCGATGATTGATGGAGACACGACTCACGCGGGCATCGCCGCGGACCAGGGCCGGCTCTATGTTGACGGCTCCGGGGAGATCCTCGTCTACCAGGCGCGCCCAGACGGCCGGATCGAGATCGAGAGCAGGATTCCCACGGGCCGGGACGACGTCGCCGCCCGGCTTCTGGCCCGGCAAGGCGCCCTCTATCGGCTCACGGATAATCGGGAAGAAATAGTCTGCGAGGAATCCGCGCGCGACGTTCCGGCCCGGGCGGGCGCGCCGGCTTCCTGCACCACCGAATATTGGACCTTCTTGAACGGCTGGAACGTGATCAGCCCATGGAATGCGCCGTCACTGGGCGAGGCCGCGGTCCCCAAAAGAAACCGAGGCAACAGCTCTGACAACACACCCTTCGTCGTTGACGGTCGCACGGTGGTCTTTGTCGCCGACCGCAACGTCACCGGCGGCCATGACCTCTATTTCGCCGACCGCGATCGTCTCAATACCCATTACGGACTCAGCCTGGATCAGGAACAATTGATCTACTGGGACCGGTCCAATCAACTCCTCCTGGCTGTCAATCAAAACGATCTGAACATCCATGAAATCACTTACAGCGCCGGTTCTCCCCGGATCCGGCTCCTCTCCACCATCACCGTCCCCGCCAACGGAAGCAGGTTCCTGCCCCAGATGTCCGCCGCCTTCATGAGGGGCAAAGTCGCCTATCTCCTCCTCTCCGGCGGATCGGACGGGACCCTGGTTTGCGTGGACTTGCGACAACCCCGGAACCCCGAGATCATGGCGGAAATGAAAGTGCCCTTCAGAAGGCCCCTGATGGCGGCCCAGGACAACACCATTGTGATCGCCGACCGGGTCCTGATCATATTCGAGATCCCGGAAAACAATATACCAGTGGCGACCTACATGGGACCGCTGGAATTCGCGGCCCGCAGCATCGCCCTTGACCGGAACCTCTTATTCATCCGAATCGCCCGCCGGGGCGTGCAAGTCTTAAGAATTAATCCATGAAATAATTAGGGACAGTCACCTATTAATTTGGTGAGAAATAGGTGACTATCCCCATTTTAATAAATCAGCGTCGCCCCATGCGCCGCGGCCCATAGCGACAGAGACGCCAGCGCGAGGAGCAAGGCGTATTTACGGAAGTCGCGGACCGTCGCGGGCTCGCCGTATGACGTGCTCCCCTGAAACCGCGTGATGTCCAAGTAGCGCGCGAGGACCATGGCCGCGGCCACCGCCCAGAAAACGGCGTCATGGGCCGTGAGCCCTAAGCCCTCCTTCCGGCCCATGTAGATGAGCATGAGAAAAAGCACGATGTTGCCGAAGGCCATCCAGAACAGGCGAAGCACAAAGCCGGCGAACCCGGAGCTTTCCGAAGAATCAGATGCCGAAGGTTTATTCATGGCAGCCTCCCTGGCGCATGTTCCATGCGCGGTCCAGGGATGGCGGCCCGACCACCCGTCTCTCAAAACCTGCGGCAGCCCTCCTTGCCGCCGCACCCGATCACGGCCGCGCCCAGCCTCCCGGCGCGGCCCTATTTAATAATATAGCACCCCTCGATTACTTTTCAACTCGCGGCCGCTCCCTTGCGTTCATCTCGGAGAGGATCAGGTCGCGGGCGTATTCGGGGCGTTTGATGCGGTACAGGACGTAGATGGACAGCTCGCGGGGGACGTTCTTGGCCTTGCCGCCGGCCGCGAACAGGCCCGCGCCCACTCCCGCCTTGCCGCCGCCCACGCCCGCGCCGGCGATGGCCAGGTCCTGGCCCATGCCCAGGCCCGTCGAGGTGATGGGGATCACGGTCCCGAAATTGAACAGCGACCCCAGCACGCCCTTTTGCAGCATGAGGTCGTCAATCTTGCCGTAAAGCGTGACGCGCTCCGACTTCCGCACCGTCCCGAACCGCGCCACGATCCGGTGCGTGGTCAGATAGTAGCGGTGGCCGCGCCGGAACAGCTCGACCCCCACCACCCCGATCACGCCCGCCGCCATCAGCATCACGTTCTCCAGGTGCGCCACGTGCGCCGCGCCGAACCACTCTCCGCCCTTCCACCACAGCGCCGCCCGGCCCCCGAGCAGAAAAAGCAGCGCCAGCACGTACCCGAAGTTGATCCGGAAAACCGCCATCACCGTGAGCGGCAATAGCAGCGACGCGACCCAGATAACGTTGTAACCGTTCCGCGCCAGGAACTCGAACTTCACCCACCCCGCCAGCGCCGCGTTGAGGTCCTGGTAATAAAAAATATAAACCGCCCCCAGCGCCCCGATGAACAGCCAGAACAGCATCAGGCCCGTCATCGCCAGCGGGTGCGGACGCGTGATCAGCATCAGCTCCTCGCCATCCAAGAGATCGAACGGAGCGATGTTCTTCGACACGACCGGCTCCTTTCAGATTTTAATCAACCACCAAGGCGCCAAGAATACAAAGCTGAAAAAGGAGAAATTTTTACACTCTTGTCCAAAATAGGCCGTAAGAAAACCGCCAAGACGCCAAGAGCGCCAAGGATCGCCCAGTAAATCATGATGTTTCTTTGCGGCCCGGCAAAGAACAGCTCCGCAGCTTTGGCCCCAACCGGCTTGGCGAACCGGCCGACGGGATCGCCAAGCAAGAAACATACGCACCCAAGCCCTCTTAAAATCTTGTTTAAAAATAATCCTTGGCGCTCTTGGCGTCTTGGCGGTTCTCCGGTCCGTTTATTTTGGACAGCACTGAAATTTTTATCAAAAATAAACTTGGTGTTCTTGGCGCCTTGGTGGTTGATTTTTTTCCCTCTTCTCTACTCACTCCCCGATCTTGATCGTCGGGCCCGACTTGCCGCCCTTCCTGAATATGAAAAACCCCACGCCGGCCCCCGCGCCCAGGCCCACGATCAAAAACAGGATTCGCGTGAGCCAGTCATTCCCGGCCGCTTTTTGCCTGCCCGCCGGCGCCGGGGCCATCTCCACCTTCGGACAAGGCGCGCACGCCGGGCAAGCCCTCGCGTTCGGGATCACCGCCGTGAGCCCGGGCAGCTTCTGCTCCTTGCCCGTCGCGCTGTTCCGGAGCGTCGCCTCGATCATCACCTTGACCTCGCCGGCCACGCCCTCCGGCGCCGTCACCGGCAGAGTCCACTCGCCTCCGCCCGAGCCGAGCGGCTGAAAATCAGACATCGGCGACATGGCCTCCGCCTCCGCCGGCTCCACCCCCGCGATGTCGAGAAGGATGCGATAGTCCGCGTCCCCCGCTTTCCCCTTGTCGAGCTCGGACGCCACGTACTTCACCTTGATCTTGTAATCGCTCCGGCCCTTGACAATCGCCTCTGGAGGCATGACCACCAGAGTCCCCATCAGCCGCGCCGCCGGACCGGAAGGCGCCGCCGGGGCCGCCGCTTCCTCGCACGGCTCCCGGATCACCCGCGTCCGCACGTAGCTCCCCGCCTCGCACCGGGCCAGCGCCGACTCGATCCTCGACCGCGCCGACTCGCACTCCTTGAGCCGGCCGCACTCATGCGCTTCCACCGGGGGAGGCAGCGGCGCCGACTCGACCGCCGCCGGAGCTAGAATCTGGGGCGGCGCCGCCATCTCCACTGCCGCTCCCGACGCCAGCGCCGCGGCCAGCCGCGCATCGGCCGCCGCCGCCTCGTACTCCACCCGCGCCAGCCCGTACCTGAATTGAAAATCGTATTGACGCCCCTGATCCAGGTGCTTCTTGGCCTGCTCATAAACCTGGGGGGACTTGGACGGGGCGCCGGCCGACTGGGCCGAATCCAGGGCCGACTGCGCGTCCTTCAAGGCCTGACTCCGGGACGCGCAACCGCAAAGGGTCAAGCACAGAACCAAAACAAAGCCCGCGAGCGCAACCGCTTTCCTCTTCCGCATTTTCCACCTCCTCATTCGAGCATCAGCCGCGGCACGTTTTCTAACTATATCATCTCTAAGTCATCTTACCATGTTTCCCCAAATAAATCAATCAAAAACATTATAAACATAAAGTGATTATTGTCCAAAACAGGAATTGGGTCATCGTTCCCACCCTTTCTCGATCAGGCTCCGGGGCCGTGGATCAACAAGCAAACCTCTTCACCGCTCCATTCCCGCACCCCGCAAGGGGTGGAAACATGAGTAGCAGTAGGTGCAACCTGCGGAACAGCGCCCCCACAAGGTATCAACCCTGAAGGGGTTGAACCAGGGGCCGCGATGTGCGACCCCTTCAGGGTCGGGATAATGTCTCGCGCCATTCCGGGGGTTTCACCGCCCGGCTACTCACATCATTCCCCTTCGGAAAAATATTTTGGACAGCACTGACATAAAGTAAAAAAGCATGGTTTATCATTACCGTCCGATCCGGAAGCCCTCGCTCCTCGCTGCTCGATCCTTTTACAGAGGCGTTCAATCTTTGTCCTTTGGAGCCTTAAGGCACTTCCCCTCCCGCGATCTTTTTTAAAAGCTCGTCCACCTCCGCCAGCGCCGCCCCTTCGATCGGGTCGAACTCGATCCCCAGCCCGAACGGGTGGCCGTCAATCGAGCGCACGTGCCGGATCTGCCCGGGGATCCGCACCGGACCATCGTCCCCCGGAAGCTCGACCACGACCCGCTGCCCCTTCGGACGCGTCTGGGCCGTGCAGATGAACATGCCGCCACGGCTCAAATTCATCGTCGAGGCCCGGATCATGTGCTCCATGTCCTCAAAGCACCCGAACTTGATCTGCAGCGTAACCTCAACCCGCAAGTGCCGCCGCTCCGCGGCCTCTCCCTCACAATCCGCCATCGCCGCCAATAATACCACCATAAATCCCCGGAAACCACCCGCGACCCGCCGCCATGAACGAACGCCTCCGCACATTACCCTTGGCTCTTATTCTTCCGCCCTGAAATCATATTTAAACCGGGCCGCTGACCGCCCTTCTTCAGAAAGAGGGCGAGAACCACAAAGACACCAAGGTTATAAAGTAATAAAAAGAAGACTTCTTCTTCCCTTCGTTCCCCCCGCCTGCAGAGCCCACTTCGCCGAAGTAGTTTCGGCTACGAAGGCTGAAAGCCTTGCGGCCTGTCCGCCGCACGGCTCCGGCAGGCGGGCGGGCAGGTTGGCGCCTTGGTGGTTCAATTCTCTTTCTTCAGACCTGAATTGCGGCATTAAATAAACTGGCAGGGGCCTGACTTGCCCCCCGTCCGCCCGTGTTGGTTTGTCCGAGACCGGGAGTTATACTAGAATAAAAGGCATGACTCCATTGCGGAGAAAGCCAAAAATACCGGCATACAAAGGGACCGGCGGAAGACAGCTTCGCATCTATGCCGACACTTCGGTTATCGGGGGTTGCTTTGACGCGGAATTCAAGCAAGCCAGCCTGAAGCTTTTTGACCGGATCCAGGAGGGCAGATTCACCCTGGTCCTTTCGGGGACCACCTTGGAAGAATTGGACCAGGCCCCGGCAAGAGTACAGCGAATGGTGAAGGCCCTGCCCCAATGGGCCGTGGAGAGGGTCTTTCTGACCCGGGAAATGGAAACCCTCCGCGACGCCTATATCAGCGCGGGGGTGGTCGCCGAATCGAGCTTATACGACGCGGAGCATATTGCCTCTGCCACCGTGGCCGATGTGGACGTGATCCTGAGCTGGAACTTCAAACACATCGTTAATTTCGACCGCATCCGGGGGTATCATGCCGTCAACTTGTTCCGAGGCTATCATCAGATCCCCATTCATGCTCCCGCGGAGGTGATTGAGCCATGAAGAAGAAAAATTTCGATTGCGTGCAAATGAAACATGAGATTCAGCAAAAGCTCATGAAGCAGACCGTGGGCCTTACCGTCGAGCAGCGAAACCGCCGCCTGGAAAAATCACTGGCCCAAAACCCCATCCTCGGACCGTTCCTCAAAAAAGTCAGCGCCAGAAAAAAAGGCTCGTCAAAGTAATTCCGCCCGCCCCATTTTCCTGGGAAATGTCTAATGTCGAGACCTGACTCTCCGCGGGGAAATAATTGGGACAAGTAGGGGCAGACTCTTCGTCCTCGGCTTAAGCCCCGGAAGGGGCGGCAGGATAATAGCCCAGGAATTCATTCCTGGGAACAAGGACAACGCCTAAACCTTTAAAGTCCCGGAGGGACGGCCGAACCTTCCCGGAATTTCGGCGCAACGTTGACAAGCAGGGGGCGACGAGCAAGGGGCAGCCCCCCGTCCGAAGCGGGATGATTCAACCACGAAGGCACGAAGCACACGAAGAAGAATTTTCGGTTTCGTCCTTAGTGCTCTTCGTGTCTTTGTGGTTAAAAACTCCCTTCTTTCTTTCCTTCCCCCCGCCTGCAGAGCCCACTTCGCCGAAGTAGTTTCGGCTGCGAAGGCTGAAAGCCTTGCGGCGGGCAGGTTGGTGTCTTGGTGGTTCAATTCTCTTTCTTCAAGCGGGAATCGCGGGATGATTCAACCACGAAGGCACGAAGCACACAAAGAAGAATTATTGGTTTTGTCCTTAGTGCTCTTCGTGTCTTTGTGGTTAAAAACTCCTTCTTTCCTTCCTTCCCATGGTGTCTTGGTGGTTCGATTCTCTTTCTGCTGATGGCGCATGACTTGGGGCGAATAACATCGGAAAGCCGGATGCGGGAAAACCGCATGTACGGTTTGATGAGGGGCGCAGGCCTATGGCCTGCTCCCTACTCTACCCAGTCTCTTGCCCCCAAGGGGCATCCTTAACTAAGCCCAGGGTTGGCCGTCCCCGGACTACCCTGGGAAATCATCCCATCATCACCGGCCAACCCTGTAAGGGTTGATTAAACATCTCTTCAATACGTTACCAAATGTCTAATGTCGAGACCTGACCCCG
>Ga0307378_10004587_pt1 | contig 19630 bp, 29 predicted proteins | sample UN1MG_FD_202238 | JGI IMG/M metagenome (GOLD analysis project Ga0307378, IMG submission 202238) | Soil microbial communities from Risofladan, Vaasa, Finland - UN-1 | ecosystem: Environmental > Terrestrial > Soil > Coastal area > Acid sulfate soil | place: Finland: Risofladan, Vaasa | collected... | reverse complement strand
CGAGTTATCTGCTTGTTTGTTTTAGATTTTTGAGTTATATATCTTTGAACGCTCTCTCTGAGATGTTCTAGTCCAATTTCATCAATAATAGCAGGTTTACCTTCAACTTTTCTTGGTTCGAATTCATTTAACATTGATCTTGTGAGAGCTTCGAATAATTTCTCTACATTTTCTCCAGTTTTAGTGCTGACTTCAATAAATCCATTTACTCCTCTAGATTTCGCGATTTTTTTTCCCTCCTTCGCGGAAACTTCCCTTTGTTCTGATAAATCGGCATTACCTCCAGCAACTATTATAGGAAAGTGATCTTCATCTTTTATCTCTCTTTTTATTACAGCTAACCAATCATCAATGTGTGCTATTGAAGAATAGTTTGTAATATCATACATAAAAATACCACCGCGAGCTCCCCGAACGTACGTTGGAAGTAAAAATCGGAATCTTTCTTCGCCACCAAAATCCCAAATTTGGAGTTTAACTTTTGATTCATCAACTACTAGGCTCTTTACCTCGAAATCCACACCAATCGTCATTTTGGAATCTGAAACGAATAAATTCGTTAAAAATCTCTGCGTAAGCGCTTCTTTTCCACAACCTGCGTCTCCAAATATTACAATTTTAAAAGTTGCGTCGTACATTTTGTTCAATATTCCTGCATGTATATCATTCCAGCTTAAGGATTTTTTGGTTGGAATGGAGAGATCATTCCGATTCTTTCATTTTTCATTTTCATCAAAATTTTGATTTCTTTTTTCTAACAAATTATATAATTCGTTACTATCTCATACGATAATTATAAATAAGGATTAATAAGTCTGAGTGAAATTTGAAATCAAATATTTATTATTCGATTATTTCACGAAACTTATATAAGATCACATGATATGACATTGTTGAAGATATCAATTAAATTTTAGATTCTTCATATCAGTTCAATAAGCCTAAAATTATGATTTATCGATGATTATATATTGATATTAAGATATGATGTTATTATGGAGAGAGATACTAATCAATTGGTCAAAGACTTTTTAGACCAATTAAAAGGCATCGAATATTTTTCTAAAATCGAGTTCATAATTTTGTACGGCTCTTCTCTTGGTTTATATCATTTAGCAGATAGTGATATTGATATTTGTGTATATTTTGATGATGAGAAAAAAAACCTATCTAAAATTCGTTTAGAAATACTAAAAAGTGTTAATGAAAATTTTGATGTTCAGATGTTTCAATTGCTCCCTTTATATGTTCAGATTGAGGTATTAAAAGGTAAAATCCTTTATGTGAGAGAAGAAGAGAGGATATATGAAATTGCTAATGAAACAATAGAGGAATATGAAGATTTTTATCCCTTTTATTTAGATTATATAAATCGGTGATCGTAATTAGAATTAATATTATTAAAACTAAGCTTAAAATGATAGATGAAAATCTTGAGTTGGTAAAAAGAAATCTTCCTGAAAAAGTAAATGAATTTAAAGCTTTAGGTCTAGTTAAAGACGGTATTTACAAAAAAATTGAAGCATCAATTCAAGAAATTATTAGTATTTGTTCAATTATTAATTCTGACTTAAAATTAGGGATTCCCTCAACTAGGGATGATATTATTGTTGCTTTAAAGAATAATAATATTCTATCAAGCAAGATGGCTGAAAAAATTACGGGGTTAAAGGGATTTCGGAACTTTTTAGTCCATCGTTATGGACTGATAAACGATGAAGTTGCATTTAAAGATATTAAACAAGGACTTTCTGATTTTGTGTTATTTAAAGAAGAGATATTGCATTTCATAAAAAAATCTAAGTGAGACTTATCATAGATTACGTAAAAAATTGGGTTATTTCACGAAAACCTTTCTACAAAAATAAATTGAAAACGGTTATCCCTATATCATTTTTTTCTATCTTTAGATTATGATTCTTTTAAAGGATTTATATAAATCTTAAACTATTAATTAATAATATTTTTTAATGAATTTTGATTTTTTTCTTTACAATCCAATATAAATAGTATAAATTGATGAAAATGGGTATTCAAGGATCTATAATAGGAGGAATTAGTTTTAATTTTGGCGATTTAAAACCTAAAAGGAGTATTTCATCTCGAAAACAAAAAACTCCGAAAACATTTAGGGATAATTATGATGAGAATATTAAAAAAATAGAAGAGAAATATAGTAACAAAGGTAGGCCTGTTGATGAAACTGAAGAAGTTTTTCAAGAGGATATCTCAAAATTCATAAAACTGATATCTAAACACAAATCCAAAGCTGATCGTTGTTGGTCAAAAAAATCCCGTTCAAAAAATTATACATGTGCCTATGAATATGCAACAGCTGGATATCTTTGTGATTTGATAAGAAATTGTAAATTGGCGGGGGCTTTATATCATTTTGCAGGACATCAATTTCGTCATATTGAAGAGTACGAATTATCAGGTAAATTTTATACTTGGTCTGCTGAAGCTTTCAAAGAAACAGGTAAAGAATTATATAACAATGCTATAAGATCCTATCGTCGAGCTCAAAAGGCTTTCGAGTATGTAGGTGATGATGAAATTGCCCAAAAAATTAAAATTTTAGAAGAAAACATTGATAGAGATCAAGCAAACTTAGAATTAGAAAGAATAAAACTAATTAGTTGGTTTAAGAATCGGGGAAAGCTGAAGGCATAATAATTTTTTATCTCCTTTTTTTTCTGTTAAGTCGGTTATGATTCCTACTATTTCTTTTTCACTCTTAAATAAGCTATTCACTATTGTGAATAAGAAAAGTTTCAATAGAAAGATTGATGCTATTCAGGAAATCTCAACTGAAGCTATTCAACCAGAAATTATTACCTAATTGTTTCAATTAAATTTTCAATATTACTTTTTTTAAAAAAATTAAACGCTGAAGAAGATTTTGAATCTGCTCTCAGTTTAAAATAATTATTGAAAAGTATTGGCAAAAAATTATAGATCTAACTATTTGCTCCATTTTATTTATTGATTTGGCATTGTTTTTAACTTTTTAAATTGCCTTTTCACGAATAGATCTTTATTCTTGTAAGCAACCAATGGCTTTAATTTGAATGCGCCAATCGGTAATTGAACAATACCATTTTTCTTGCCAATTGGAACAATGGATATAGCAGATTTCGGTCTATAAGAACTCAAGGATATGTTGTAATTAAAATCTGATCTTATTAACTTTTTTAAGTTTTTTACTAAGAATCGTGCTTGCTTGTCCGCTAGAATACCTAGTTTAAATTCGGGGACATTATTACAATCTCCAATGACAAAGATGTTTTTATTAATGCCTTGTTGAAGTTTGTAATTGACTTTAATTCGCTCGTTATCATCAACAGAATTAGGAAAGTTTAATTTCATGAATGAGCTGTTAGGAGATATTCCGACACAAAGATACGTTAGATCAGCAGCATACGTGCTATTTGTTCTTTGAGAAATCCACAATCCTTTTTCCTTCATGTCTTTTTCTATAAATTCATTAAGAATAACCCTTACTCCCATTTTCTCTAATTGATTTTTAGCCACTTTACTCGCTCTTGCTTTAAAACCATTTAAAAGTCTTGGTGAAGACTCAATTAAGGTAATATTCTTTTCAGGATATGAGTAAGCGATATCACCAGCCAATTCCACGCCTACTGTGCCCCCTCCGATGATTAGAATGGCTTGAGCATTTAAAAGCTTTTGATTTTCCTCCAGAAATTGGTTTTGACGATCTTTTATTCTAACCATCACATCCGGAGGCTTTGGAATGGAGAAGGAGCGATAACTTGAACCTGTGGCGATTATTGCAATGTCGAATGTGAATTCGCGACCATCCTCCAACTCTATTTTATTAGTGCTTATATTGATAACCTTACCAAGAATAAATTCAATCTTTAGGAAATCTTGATATTTTTTTCTTAAAGTCTTACCAATAGTATCAGGTTCGATAATTCCCCTCAATGTGGCATAAGGAACTTCGAAGTACTCTTTTTTATCAATTAATTTGATATCAAGCCCTTTTTTGTTGAATTTTGATAAATCTTGTGCCACACGAGTTCCAGCAATGCCTCCTCCTATTATTACTATGTTACCCAAGTTTTAACACCTTTATCTATATATAAGAATAGAATATTCATTAAAATTTCTGATAGAAATGACTTTGATATTTCGATGTGGTCTTAATGAAGTTAAACAAGACAAATGCTTTAGTCATCGAGTAACAACAAGAGGTAAAAGAAGCAGACGGAAACTAATTTTTTTTATAATCTTCATATTCTTTTTTAACAATTATATAATCTAAGAGCCAATTTGTTTCTAGTAACGTGGATTGGTTATCCACTACACAATACATTAATTTCGTTGCTTTACCCAATCATAAATTAATTCATAAGATAATTCGAATTGGTCCTTAAAAATAGAATATAAATTTTCGTACGGATTATTGATGAAATAGTTTTTATAACAACAGAGTGAATCGTTTCGAACGAATTTTATCATATCTTCTTTTTCTTCAAGAGATAGAGAATTCCAGATTGATTTAATATATTCAATTCTACGATTTTTCTCATCGATTAATTTATTCCAAAACCAATTTTCAAAATGAGTTAAGGAAGAAAAATTATTATTCATCAAAAAAATAATCAATTCTACCCTTTTTAATTTTAAATTATCATGAAATTATGTTATAATGACACGGAAAAAATTTGTTAAAATACTAAAAGATTGTAAGAATCAGTATAATTTGAAATGAGAGACATTCAAAACTTTTGGACTTATCACGAAAAAAATGTTTATGCATTTTAAAAAAAAGAGAGTTAATATTAAAGAAATTTTGTAAATTTTAAGATGGTAAAAGTACTTTATCAATCACGTGGATAACGCCATTTTCCGCCTTAATATCAGCTTTAATAACAGTGGCATCATTTACCTTTACACCTTTAGATGCATCAATAGTAATTTCTTGTCCTTGAAGAGTCTTTACTTTCATAATACCTGACAAGTCTGTTGACATTACTTTACCATCTACACCATGATATAAAAGAATACCTTTTAATTTTTCAGGATCCTTTAGCAATGCATTAAGTGTTTCTGAGGGAACTTTTGAAAAAGCATCATCTGTAGGGGCGAAGATAGTGAATGGTCCACCACTTGAAAGTGTATCAACAAGACCAGCTACCTCGGCAGCTTTTAATAAGGTAGAAAAACCACCTGCATTTTGTGCAGTTTTAACTATATTTGCCATATTTATCATCTCTTTATTTTGTTTATTTTATTTATTTTGTGTATTTTTACAAAATAATTATTATCTTCTAACTTTCTATTCCTAACTCTAAATTTATCGATTTCAATATGTTAAAATTAGTATTTTAGGAATAATTTAAAAGTAATTCGATAGATTTTTTACACTTTCGTCTATAATTTATAAGTTTTTTTCGTTCACTCAATGCAAAACACTTTTTCTCTTCGTCTAAGTGGAAGAGAGATTTTATAATTTACGGGATTTTCCCTTTGAACCTTCTTTATGAAGAAAATATAAAATTTTTGTTAGCAACAAATCGTTTATCTCTCATTTTATCTAATTATTTCTGAATATTGGTTGTCATTAGTAGCTTCTTCTTCTTTTTTGAGATATAGAAGTATCCCAATAGAAAACTCCCAGTAATGATACATACGCTTACAGGAATGATATAATAGATAATAAATTCCTCAAAATTAACCAAAAGCGAGGGTAGGTTGATAATCAACGAGATCAGAGTAACTAAAAACATTGCACCGGCAACAAAGAAAATGCATGATACACACAAAAATTTCATGCCATAATCTTGGCTACTGGTAATAATGCAATCAGTGCAGATATCAATTTCACCCTCAAATTCCCCTTGAATAATTTCTTGACCACAGTATTTACAATTCGGCATGCGGTTCCTCGATTTGGATTTTTTTGTATTAAATTAAAATTATTGCTGTCTCAAATAAACTTTAGTATCACATTTTTGAAATGAATTCAAGTCAACATGCCAAAAAACTATTTTTATTCTAAGAATATAGTTTAGGAACCTTGTCCTATATTCGAACTTAAGACAAAATCATTGGCGTGACCTGCGAATGGAAACTTAAGCAGACAAGTATGAACTCCTTTAGATTCCAAACCAGCTTCTAATGCAACTACTTGGTCAATCGAAACTTGACCATCGCTTGTACCTTGAAACATAAGTACTGGTGGATCTTGGGCATCAGCTAAATGAACTAGGTCATATGCATTATAAAGATCGGGATTAATAGTTTTAGTTTCTTTAAGAAGAAATTCTGGGGCAGCAGAGGGAGTATATAATGGGATAACACCTTTAACTACCATATTGGGACTAAAAGTGGTATTATGAAAATCATAATTATATCCTAATCCTGCTACTCCTGCTAAGTGTGCACCGGCTGATCTACCCATAAAGTATACAGAGTCTAGATTTGCTCCATAGGTCGCTGCAAATTCGCTTTCACATCTATTGGTAAAAATAGATCTTAATCCTCCGACCAAGATTAAAGAAAAAAATGGGAAATTAAAACAAGTAGTCATAATATTTGAATATAGATAAAAAAAAGAACCCACCATACTTCATTTAAGAAGGAAAAAGTAAGAGAAATATATTGCGTCATAATTATAGTAATTTATTATCAGTGGTTACATTCAATACGTAGAGTTTTGTTAATGAATAAAGATAGAATCGATTTATTAAAAAAAGATTATATTCAAGGATTTCCGGCCTATTGTGGGTTTGAAGTCCTCCAGATTGATGAGGGATTTTTTAAAGCCCGATTCATGGTGCGTCCTGAACATAAGCAACAAGATGGTTATGTTCATGCAGGTGTACTTGCTACTCTTGCTGATCATACCGCAGGATATTCTGCATATACCATCGTTCCACATAATATACGGATTCTTACTATTGAATTTAAGATTAACTATTTTAAACCAGCAATAGGGAATCAAGTGATTTGTAAATCCAAAGTGATTAACCCTGGCAAGAATATAATTGTTGCTGAGTCAGAGTTGTATGATCTTGTAGATAAAAAAGAGCGAATGATTTCCAAAGCTACAGTAACATTAGCTGCTGTATCATCAAAAACTCCTTTTAATAATATAACTTGAGTTTTGAATTAAAATGACTGATTATGATTTTACTTTCAAGGTTTTACTAATCGGTGAATCTTCGGTAAAGAATGAATTAAGTAATATTCTTGTTCCTGACACAATTAATTCCGCACCTAGATTAATTCTAAATTTTGATTTTTATTTCAAGACAGTTAATTATAATGGAAAAAAAATCAAAATTATAATTTGGGATCGTAAAGCTGCTGATAGGTTTAATATTCTCTTAAGCCAAGTTCTAAAAGGTTCTAATGGAGTAGTAATTGTTTTCAAAATATTAAATTCAGAATTTATGAATAACCTAACTGAATGGTGTAAAATTATCAGAAAAAAAGCAGGAAGTATTCCTATCATCTTAGTTAGGTTAAAATCAGAACGTGATGATTCACAAAGAACACCAAGAGAAGAAATCATCTCTTTAGTTAAAAACTACATAACTAATTATTTTGAAATACTTACAACGGAACAAAACGTAACTGAACATTTAATTCAAGAGATTGCAAGAATAATTTTACAATATCAAGCTAAAAAGGAGATCTGAATACTGACATGCTAAAATGCATTTTTAAGGACGCGTTAAACTTTATAGGATGCTTCCAAAATCGATAAGGAGATTTTTAATCAAAAGGTTATTAAAAAATCCTTTAAGAGTTAAGAAAATAATGGGTACAATTATAGTAACTGCTGTTGGCATGTTTGGAAAACTCTATGGATGGCCAATTCCTACTACTTCTCATCCTCTTGCTTTCGCGATTGGAGGAGTTATAAAAAAACCGGGAATAATAAATGATAAAATTGAGATTAGAGAATATTTAACAATTACCGTCTTGTTTAATCACGACGTGGTAGATGGTGCTCCTGCTGCTCGCTTCATTAATAGATTAAAAGAATTAATCGAATCAGGTCATGGATTAACGGAATTAGAATAGAATCATTTCAGGGGTATAAATGAAACTGAATATCTTTTAATCGTTTGTTAACTAAATACTAAGAGAAAGTTCTAATGACCAACAAGGATATATTGTTGTTTAAAATAGTATAAAAAAAAAGGATAAAAATTAGATTTTATGAAATTAGATTTTACTAATAGAATTGGTTTCCGCTTACGTAAGTGTTAGTAGCCGAACCACTAGCTAAGAAAGGATTGTCATTAAATAGACAGGTATTACCAACAACGGTATTGTTGGCGCCTCCCATGATATTTATTCCAAAACCGATATCTATAGGCGTACTTTTAATGTTATAACAGCCGTTTCCATTAATTGTATTATAGCTTCCATCTATAACGATTCCCTGCATTGTACCAGTATTTAATTGTACATCTTTAATATAATTTCCAACAATTGTATTATTCTCAGAAATAATACGAATTCCATGCCAGCGGAAGAAATATATGATATTATTACTAATACTGTTATAATGAGCATTATAGTCAGCAAAAATTCCTATAAACACATAAGTTATTAAATTCCCATCTATAAAATTATTTGATCCCTCTAGGCGAATCCCAAATTCACTACAATCATCAATGATATTATCGGAAATGTGTGCTTTTTCTCCGGTGGATTGCCAAATACCAGTCCTAACCTTATAAAAGTAGCATTCGCTTACCCATACATTATCGGAATTTATAGAGATTCCAAACCCCATGATATTGTCATCTCCAAATATTTGCACATTTTTAACATAAATGTGATTATCGTTGGCTTCTTCTATTTGAATGATATTTAGAGATAATTCAGTAAGTGCGGTTGCGTCTATTTTTATATTTTGAATAGTCAATGAGGTGGAATTCGTAATGTAAATAGCTCTTTGATTACTGGCACATTTTATAATTGCACCTGCTCCTTGAATTATATAATTCCCCCCGCTATCAATAGTAATTGTTCCGTTTAGAGTTATAGTATTTGTGATCGTGATTATTCCATACCCTGTACCAATCGCATCTAATGCTTCATTAATTTCCTTTTCTGAGGAAACAGGATACTCTATTCCCAATGGCTCTTCTATTACTTGAGGTTTCAGAAATGTAAATACACCCAATCCCAATCCAGACATACCAATAATTAATGCGATAATCCCTAATACTGTACCTTTACTTGTTGCCATTATTCCATACCTTAATTTTAGATATTTATTTGATTATAATATAACGAGGTACTCTTAAAGATTATTATGATATTCACATATACCAACCATAATATCTTTAATAATTTTACCCAATTAATCGCGTTTGGAATTTATATCCATCGAATCCAACAATAAATGTCAAAAAATCAAATAATATACCTGAATGGGCTGATTCATATGAGGAAAATTACAGGGTTCACATTAAGAAATGTTTGACAAATAAAGACAATCTATTAATTAACAATGATTTGAAGTATTATTATTTTAATTTACAAAAAAATAAGGGTTTGAATTTCTTATGGGATATCTTCCAACTTCAGTCGATCCCACTTTAAGTGCTCCTGAAAATAGTTTTCCATACGGGGGAAGCTATTGTATAAATACCTTATTTTAGAAATTTCGGTTATTTCACGATGAATAATCAGCTTGATTTATGTTTTCCAGGATTTTTTCGATTGTTGACTTTAATTCAGGAAGGCGATTATGAAGGAAGGCGATTATGAATACTAAAAGATTGTAAGAATCAGTATAATTTGAAATGAGAGAGCAAGATAGCAATCCCTTCAGGTCCAGTTAAACTCAAGGCGATAAAATAATAGTTCATCGGTGTAACTTTATAATTCATTTCTGCACCATTGTATCTATCACCCTTCGGTCTTCTTTTTACGATTTCAATTGAATCAGGCCACGATTGTATATAAGAAATATCTTCTATATTGATTACTTTTCTCTTTTTTTCATATCTGAGTAACCCCTTACCATGTAAATAGATGACCCTATTAGAGGTTATTATAAGCGTTGCATTTGAAGCTCTTAGAATGTTATCATATAATAATCCCCAAAAGATGCTAAATCCAATAAGAAAAATTAAAGTTAGATAAAAAAGGAAATAATTACCAATTGAAAATGATCCTATTACTCCAGAAATTGTTATAAAAACAATTAATATCCACATAGTAGGAAAAAAAATTGATTTGAATGATGAAGTTTCTATACTATGAAATCGCTCTATAACTTTTTCATCTTTAAATAGATTTAAATCCACATCAGTTTTCTCTATCATTATCATCACCACTCAGTAGGTTATGAATACCAGGATCGATATGCTAGGTATACGGAATGTTTAGCATTATTCGCTTAGATTCCACTTTCTTCTGAGAGAATTTTTTTTTATAATTTCTTCCAATATTAATACTTAACTTCTTATTCAAATTAAATGGCTATTATTTTTCAACTATATCAAATTGAATTTGCATCTCTTCACAAAATTGTTTCAAGGATTCTAGGAATTTATCAAAATCGGATCTCCATTTTTTACCTCTTATATAGAATTGTATATTATCCTTCTCTTGCGAGTCAATTTCAATTTTCTTGTAATTAAACCCACCATGCATTGATATAACACTACCATGCGTCGCAATTATTTTATTAATATTTCCAATTGATAGAGTAATTTTTAATTTCTCGTTTCTAAATAAATGGAATGTTTTTTCATTGAATTCAAGTTTGTATCGATATATACCCTTTATGATGTTATAAACTCCATAAACAATAATTATAGGTTCAATAGTAAAAATTGAGATTATGATAACTTCATCATTTAGTGAGATCTCATTAATAATTGCAATAAGAAATGCAAAAAACACTAAAGTGAATAATACTATACATGAAAATCCAAATTTTACTAGCTGGGTTGAGCGATAAAAATAACTTATTTTCATAATAATAAAAAAAAAGAAAAATTAGATTATATTTGTAATTACATTTCGATTTTGTTCTGGAACTAAGGTTGAAAATATTATCCCACAGAATAATGCTAATATCCCATAGACTATTCCCGAAGTACCTACCCATTTCGCTGTTCTAGTATCCTTCTTTGCTATCATTCCAATCGTTGCAAAAATACCTGCACCCAATAATAAAGCTAAAACGACCCAAACAATTCCAGTTCCTAAGAGATTACTAATTCCTCTGAAAGTTATTTCGGTTAATTTAATAACTAAAGCAATTATACCAAATACTAATCCCCCTGCAATTTTTACGATATCTTTAATTTTATCTTGGGGTTTCTTCAATAATTTCTGAATACCGCCTCCAATAGCTGCGACAATGACAAACATAACGCAAGTTATAATACACCCTATAGTGAATCCGTAGAAGTACGCACCATCAATGATTTCTTTTTGCAAATCTGTTTCTGGACGATTAGCATGAAACTATAATATTATCCATCTCGAGAGAATAGATTTCGGTTGAGATAAAAGAAGAAATTATTTTGGAAATATTTTCGATTTAATTAATCAATATCATATAATTTACCAGAAAGGATTAAATCGCATAATAGTGGTAGATCTTCTTCTGGATCACCTTTCATGATGCTCTGGAAAGCATCTTTCTTATTTCTAGGATGAAAGTGATGTGGTCGTGTTATAACATCCCACCGGTCATCAAAATTGTCATATCGACAACGATCTAAAGATGTTTTAGAAAAAATTATACTATAACTATATTCTTCATGGTTGTTATATCTAATATATAACTGGACATTGTCTCATAGTATTGCGTGAATTCTTGCTAATTTTGGTTCAAATTTGAGTGTGATCAAATGAATTGATAAGTATTGGTGGAGGAGTAATCTTGCTTTATCCAAATGTTGTAGGCTTGACATTTAAATACCCAATTAATTCATTTCCCGCTCCAATTTTTTTTTAGCGCCAATGATTCTTCTCTTTGATCTAATAAGTGTCGTAAGGTGATTGCATCATCCTCAGCTTCCTCAATAGTTCCATCCCGCGCATCCTGAAGGAATTTAGAAGATTCCTCATATTTCCATTTGTTCAAAATTTTATCAATTTCATCAAGTAAGAAACTTAATTTAAAATCGATTAACTCTTCTAATAATTCCTTTTCAACTGGTATGCGGGTCATGTTATCATCTCCAATAGTGAGTAGACATGATTAGTATTAAAATCTTTATTTTATTAGATCCTTGCTATCGATAATATTTTTGTATCGAAAAAAAAAAATCTTAGGATTGAATATTAAAGAATTGAATCTCTACACTAAAAATTATATAGGTAAATACCTTATTAGTACTATAGGAAAATGGTAGAGAAAATAACTGTAAAGCTTCCAGCTGAACTCCTTGAATTGACTGGTCTTACTTCTAAAAGTTTAGAAGAAAAGAGTCTTCTTATCTGGATTTTAGACTTATATGCTGAGGGTAAAATATCACTTTCAAAAGCGGCAAATTTGCTGGATATGAAAGTAGATATTTTTTTAGCTGAGTTCTATAGGCGTCATCTAAAACATGTAGGTGGTCCAGAATCTGTCGAAGAGGCTCAGAAAGAGTTCGATTTAGCTCAGAAATTAACCAATGACAAGTAATATCAATGATCATCCTCGATAATAGCGTATTAAGCGCATTCAAACATCTTAAACTTCTTCCTAAATTAAAATTATTGATTTCCAGTGCAACTATTTCAAAAGAGGTTTTTAATGAATATTCTAAACAATGGAAGAGAAGGATTCCAAAATGGATTAATATAGTGCAACCAAACGAAGAAAGAGTATTAGATCCTATTCCAGTTTCTTTAAGCATGGCAGATATAAGTCTAATTAGGTTAGCTCTAGAATTGAAAATCCCCATTGCATCAGATGATAAGCCCTTGCGTCTCTATGCTATGGATTTAGGAATATCTGTCATAGGTTCACTTGCATTATTAAAATTACTCTACCAAAAAAGAATTATTAAAAATCGAAAGGAGTACCTAACGAGCTTAGAGACACTTCAAGAAGATATTTATTTATCTGAAAAGCTTATGAAGTGGGCATTAGAAGAGTAAAAACATTGAACTTCGGTTATTTCACGAAAATTATTATCAATTAAATTACCAGTCCTTTATAAAAATACTAATTAATGTCCTAATATTGCAATGTTTTTCATTGATTCAATTTACAAATGAAAGAGAAATTTTATTCCAAGTGTAGAAGAATGAATTTGGAAAGAAATTTTTAAATAAGAAAAGAGCAATATGTAAATAACAATAAAAGAAACCAAAGGTAATATTAATGCCAAAAGCGAAAGCTAATAATATTGAGATAGAGTATGACACATTTGGAGATCCTTCAGCAAAACCTTTACTTTTAGTAATGGGATTAGGATCTCAGATGATTTCTTGGGACGAGGAATTATGTGAGATGTTTGTGGATAAGGGGTTTTACGTGATTCGTTTTGATAATCGAGATATAGGGTTATCTACCAAATTTGAAGAGGCTGGTGATCCAGATATAATGAAAGAATTCATGGCACTGCAGAAAGGCAAGACCATATCACCTCCCTATACCATGGATGATATGGTTAACGATGCGGTTGGTCTTTTGGATGCGCTTAACATAGAAAAAGCTCATATTTGTGGTGCCTCGATGGGAGGAATGATAGTTCAGCTAATTGCATTAAATCATCCAAACCGCGTTCTGAGTCTAACTTCTATTATGAGTACGACAGGAAATCCCGATCTCCCTCAAGCGAGACCAGAAGCAATGCAAGTTTTAATAAAACCATCGCCTACAGAGCGTGAATCATACATTAAACAATCGGTGAAAAATTGGCGCATCCTATATGGATCTGGGTTTCCTTATCCTGAAGATTTATACCGTGAGCGAGCCGCTGCCGCCTATGACCGTTCTTTTTATCCTCAAGGAATGAAAAGACAAATGCTTGCAGTAATGGGGGCTGAAAACCGCGGTCCAAAACTTAAAACAATAAAAGTTCCCACACTTGTAATTCATGGTGGTGATGATCCTTTAGTCCCAATTGAAGGTGGTAAAGAAACAGCAAAACGTATACCAGGAGCGGAATTGTTAATCATAGAGGGCATGGGACATAGTTTACCATCTCCTATCTGGTCTCAAGTCGTAGAGGCCATTGCTAAAAACGCAGATAAAGCAAATAATTAAAATTTTCCTTATTTTCTTAATTTTCATATATAAATATACAAGACTATTTAATTCTCTAAACCTAAACATTAGTCAAACAAAATTAAAAGTCATAGCTTATTCTGATTATATTTTTCAATTTTGCTATATTTATATCATCGAATCGAAACACTCAAAAAAGAGCATGATATATTTAAATCAAGCAATCCAATATTTTATCCAAAAATGTTTGAAATAATAGTAATATAAAAATCGAAATAAAATTAATAAAATAGTAGAGAAATATCAATGTCTAATCTTGAAAATTTGATAACTCCCGAAAAAATACTAAAAGTTCTTTCAGATGAATGGCAATCATTAGATACAATTATTTTAAAATTAAAAATTCGAGAGAATATGGATGCATTATTTGTTCAAGTCAAGCTTAAATTATTGGAACGACAGGGAAAAGTGTTATCAGAGGTAATTTTGGGAAAAAAGTATTGGAAATTGCATCAATTAAAAAACCTAAATTATTTTTAATTCTTGAGTGAATTTTTGGTATCATATCATAATTAAAAAAAATGTTAGAGTTTGTTATAATGCTACAATGAAATACATATTTAATTCAAGGTGGTATATTTTTTGGTCATTTTTTGCAGAAATTCATCCAACCCGATTCTAGATTCTCCTTTCAGCCCGGCAAAATAGTACTCTGCATAATCATTTTCGAGGTTATAAAACTCATTGGCCAACCGCGTGGACATGGTATTTATGGCATTTTTGGTAAGAGCTAATATTTCAAGAGATTTTCGTGAGAGTTCTTTAGCATAATTCTTGACTAAGTTGGGTAGATCTTCGGGAGGGTCGACTATCTGATTAATTACGCCCCAAGAATTGAATTCTTTTAAGCTCACTCTCCTTCCGGTTAATAGCATGTCTTTTGCCCTGGCGTTCCCTAGGAGCTTTACAGCTCCAACCGTGGGGCCCGTTGCAGGAAAAATACCCGGACCAATGATCAACTCGGGCAGTTGAAAAAAGATATCTTTCTTGTTTGCCACGATCCTCACATCTGCGAGCAGGGAAATGATGGTGCCCGTGCCAACTGCGGAGCCTTGGATTTGCATAATCACGGGCTTCTTCAGGAAATGAATTTTTTTAGAGATGCGCGCACCATCATTGAGCAATACATCGATACTTTTTTGATCCACGGATTCAAACATTGCCAAGTCCCATCCCGCGCAAAACACGTCATCGCCCGTACTTCGAATGACCAGGCATCGGACTTTAGGATCCGCATCCACCTCATCCAGAAACTCTAAGAACTTATAAATCATTGGCACTTCAATCGCATTTTTCTTTTTCGGGTTGTTGATGGTAATATACGCAACTTTTCCCTTTCTTTCCAGCAGTAATTTCTCTTCTTGTTCACTCATTTTCAATAATACTCAAATTTAATTTTAATAACTTTCATATTTTAATGTATTATTCTACCTAATCAAATTCATGATGATATATCTAAATAGCTTATTGTTTAATTAATAGTTTTTACAAAAAGTAAATCTCAACTTAGACAGAAAGAGGTGATGGATGGAGTAAAGTTGAGAAGTAAAGTAAAGGTTCATATAAATTACCCCATTAGAACACATCCTAAAATTACTTAAAACTATGGGTTTTATAAAGCAGCAATTCAATAAATATTTATTCTATACCTGTTCTCTCTATAATTTAAACACTTCCCCAATAATAAAATATTTTTTTTATTACTATACTTTTAGCTACCCACCAATGTGAGCTTCAATCTTTTCAATTCCTAAATGAGTTAATGGGACATTTTTCTGCTTTTTCTGAAGATATTGCAATAATATTTCAGTTAAATTATCGGTTTCTTTGACTTTTCTCCAAATTAAAATAAATTGCTTTTCTGGTAATTTGAAAATTGTTTGATTTTCTAATAGTACACCACTGTCTTGTTTTTTGACATGCCTAGCAATCATGAAGCTGTTATTCATTTCCTCGCTGGACATTACTGATGTCTTGAAATACAAATGGAAAAAAGGCTTGTTTTTTTGCTTATCGATAAAAAACTCACTAATTTTTTCATAAGCAAGTGGTATGACTAAATATTCATTATTAAAATCAGGAGCAATTGAGATTACTCGTTGATCTGTGATTACATATTGCGTATTTTTAAGTGAAACTCTTTGTTTCCTAATGTATGACAAAATTTCAATAAGTAAAAAGTAACCAATGCTAGTTCCTAATACTAATATTAGCGCTACATGTAAACCTGAAAATTCTGACAAAATTCCATGATATAATTGTCCCCAAAAAAACAGGCAAACTGATAATATTATAGAAAGTAAAAGCGGGATAATAAAAGCCAAAATGATGCAGTATTTTTTCGTATCTATAAATTTATGTTCCTTATAATATGGTTGGGTCGAAAAGATCAAATTTTCATCAGAATCTAAAAGATTCTTTAATATAATGTTGTTTTGAATTTTAAACACCTCTTTAATTCATATAATTCTAACAAAAAATAAATACTTAAAGCTTCTAATTAAGATTTTTTAATATTATACCCTATTTTTGACTAGATTTAATAATGAATCAAACTTAAAGTTATTTTGATCCAAAATCTAAATTAGAAACCAATGAAATGATAGATCATCCCACTTACTTGATCGTGAACACCGGGATCAAAAAATACTGATATTATCCCACATATATAAAGCCCAAAAATCGTTGCTATTAGAGTTAAGATGTCATGAACTTTACTTTTGTATCAATTTTTTAAAACATTCTCTCATACTTAGAAAAAAGAATTAATTTTCTAAAAAGCCTCATTATTTCTCAATTTTTCCTCCCTTAAACAAAGCTATGGGATAATCTGAAGCATGTCCCGAAAAATATGGATTTTGATTATACTTTCTTGTTTGAGAGGAAACATAGGTAATTACTTGGAATATTCTAATAAATCCATCCTCATCATGAGTTACAACAAGATTCATGGCAAAGCAATTCTAGATAATTTAAGGAAGTATATTGAAAGTAAACAAGTGATTTGAAAATGAGAAAAATAGAAATTGCAATTTGAGATGGATTAATATTGAAAGAAAAGCGAATTCTTTTGGTAATTAACATTGTGAATAAGAAAAGTTTATAGGTTCAAGAACTATTTTACCAATTAGCCGATGATGAAAAGGCATTTGGGTGAGAACTTGACATGGATATAACGTGCGAAAAGTTCCATGATATGGAGTTATACTTTCTGAGGCGATTTAATTTTTAGGAAGGTTTTTCAATAATTTGATAACTCTATTAATTGTGTTGATGAATAAATTTATATGGTCTATAGGATTATAGATACTATAGGTCTATAGAGGTATGATTTATGACTACAACTATTCAAATTGATGATGAGACAAAAAAGAAGTTATTTGCCATCAAATTGAGATTGGAAGAGCAAAAGGGAAGTTCAGTCACGTATAATGAGCTCATTGAATATCTGATAGAAAGTCAACCCTTGAGCTTGATAAGAAAAACAAGTTTAGAAGAGTTCAGATCGTTAAGAGGGATATTACCAAAATCTGCGAAAGCTCTCTATTCAGAAGAACGAAGGAAAGATTTGAAAAGAGAAGAAAAACTTGCTCCATTGAATGCCGGTGAGAAATGATTTGAATAAAATTAAACAAATTCTTAATGAAACTCAAAATATCGTCTTAGATACGAGTGTTTTACTTTGTTATTTTATGGATGAGGTTCAAGATATCAATTCGATATTGGAAGAATATATTTTTAATCTAAATTCGAACATAACGCTTTATGGTCATAACTTAATCAAAACAGAACTATTTTACATTGCGTGTAGACAAAAAGGAATAAGGGAAGCAGAAAATTTGATAAAAAAGTTAGAAAACATCATGAATACTATAAGTGACATTTGGTTATACAAAAAAGCTGCTAGTATTAAGTGCAAATATCCAATAGCTATTCCTGATTGCTTTTCAATTTCTTTAGCAATTCTGCAAGACTGCCCCGTATTTTTTCTTCAAGAAAAAGAACTATCAGGAGAATTAATAGAAAAAATTAAAATGGAATTTAACGCCGATATCTATGGGGTTGAGACATGATCTATAATTTTGTGATCCCTGATTTGATTTGTGGAGCAAATTTTTAGTCATTTTAGGATTTTTGGGTAAGTAACGTGGATAACAAATCAATTACAATTCCGTAAAGAATCCCCGCAAGAAAACTTAACAGATCAAGGAAATTTGTTGATAAGTAGAACTGCAACGATACCATTAATCCTAACACGGCTCCTTTCAAGGTACTATTTAACCATTTGGAGTGATTACCATTTTTAATCAAATCTAAGTCCCCTGCAAGGCCAATTAATAATCCCATAATAACTCGATTATACCAGAGCCCGATTAATAGAACTTCATTACCCTCCCATCCACCTACTCTTCCACTTGCTCCTAAAATGCAGAAAATGCCTAAAATTGCACCAAATAATGCTGCAATTCCGATTCTTTTCGCGCTTATCATAATGATTAGCATCCTTGCACACTATTTAAAGTCTCCTTTTATAAAGTAGTAATATTTTAATAATAAAGGAGAGGTATTTAGAACAAGATTTAACAATTTATGATCTCTAAATAAATTATATACCTTTCATAACGTTTAATTTTGGACCGGAGTTATTTAATTTATTTTTCAAATATACTGAAAGAAATGGTATTTAAACCACTTCTAATAATTTTTAGAGGCTTTATTTTCTTCAAGGGGCTGTCGTAACGAAAAGGGGATGAAATCGTTACAAAAGCAGATATCAGGCATTATTTATTATAAAGGAAGGTTATCTAACTCAAACATTTTTAATATTAAAATGATTTTATAATTGTATTAAGATAAGATTCTTTCATATAAACAAAATATTTGACTGATTAAAGGTGATAATTAAATGCGATGTCATATATGTAATTCGGGTTTAGAAGTTGGAAAATGTATAGTTTGTGATAAATGGGTGTGTTTTAAGAAACATGCAGACACGTTATTGTTTGATTTAAAAGTTTCATCTGATTGTAGGTATAATATTGAAAGCGATAATTTATCATTTAAATATTATTGTTGTATAGAGGGTCATTCTGGAGAAGAGATACAGAAAGCTCTGCAGAAAAAATTCCGAAAAATCCCAAATTCATTAAAATATAAAAAAATAGAAAAAAAAAAAGATTTAAAATTATTATAGATTTTACTCGTTTTAATTAGAGATTGAATGAATTTTTAAATGAATGGACGTAATTTTCTTATATTTTAATTGGAAAAACTATATAAGATTGATCTCTCTTCTTAAACCTACACATGAGTCAACCAAAGATAAAAGTTATAGCATATTCGGATTATATTTGTCCATTTTGCTATATCGGATATCATCGAATA
>Ga0307378_10004584_pt1 | contig 19633 bp, 9 predicted proteins | sample UN1MG_FD_202238 | JGI IMG/M metagenome (GOLD analysis project Ga0307378, IMG submission 202238) | Soil microbial communities from Risofladan, Vaasa, Finland - UN-1 | ecosystem: Environmental > Terrestrial > Soil > Coastal area > Acid sulfate soil | place: Finland: Risofladan, Vaasa | collected... | reverse complement strand
GGCACTCGACTGGCTGGCCGAGCATCAGCTTGCCGGCGGGGCCTGGGGACAGGGGGAAGAGTCGGTCCAGATGGGCGGCGGGACCGCAATGAAGGACGTGGCCAGCGTGGCCGACACCTGTGCCGCCGCGCTCGCCCTGATCCGCTCCGGCAGCACGCCGTCGAAAGGCCCGTATGCCAAGAACCTGCTGGGAGCGGTCGACCACGTCTGCTCGGAAATCGAAAAGTTCGACGAGGACTCCCTGTACATCACCGCCACCCGGGGCACGCGCCTCCAGACCAAGCTCGGCCCGTACATCGACACCTTCATGGCCTCGCTCATGCTCACCGAGGTGCAGGGCGAGATGCCCAACAAGAAGGGCGAGAAGCGCGTCGGCCGGGCGCTGGCCAGCGTGCTCGAAAAAATGCAGAAGCACCAGCGTGGCGACGGCACGTGGAGCGAACAGGGCTGGGCCGCCACGCTCTCCCAAGGGCTGGCCGTCAAGGCGATCAATCGCGCGGCGCAGAAAGGAAATCGGGTCGACGAGGAAGTCCGCGCCAAGGCCGAGGGCTACTCTCGCCGGGCGTTCGACCGGAAGTCGGGCAAGTTCTCGGCGGCGGGCTCCGCGGGCGTAGACCTCTACACGGCCGGCGCGAACTACGGCGCCATGGCCGACTCGGTCAACACCAACGCGGCCCAGGAAACTCAGGTCCGCGAGATCATCAAAAACGGCGCCTCGCAGGAAGAGAAAGAGGAGGCCCAACAAAAGCTCGCCCGGTTCGATGCCGCCAAGCGAGACCTCGACGAAGCGGCCCGGGCGGTGATTCGCCGGCTCGACGACAAGCAGTTCATCGCCGGATTCGGCTCCAACGGCGGCGAGGAGTTCTTGAGCTACATGAACATCGGCGAAGCGCTGGTGGTCAAAGGGGGCGACGAGTGGAAGTCGTGGGACAAGTCGATCACCGAGAACCTCAACCGCATCCAGAACCAGGACGGGAGCTGGACCGGCCACCACTGCGTCACCGGGCGCACCTTCTGCACCTCGGCAGCCCTCCTGGTGCTGATGGTCGACCGCACGCCGGTCCCCATCGCCGCCAAGATCGGCAAGCGGTAGCACCCGATTTCTCGGACGATCACCTGTTCAGCATGCTTCGGGAGGGAGCGTGAGATTGTGATACGCGTCGTCACACGTCGGTTCGCGGTCGTTGCGGTAGGCTTCGCGCTTGCCGCGGCGACCACTTGTGCCCTTGGCTCCGAGGCGGATCTCGTCGATCGAATCGACGTCTCCCTGGCCAAAGCCGGGGGCTTTCTGCTCGAACGGCAATCGCCCGACGGCGCCTGGCGGTCGCAAGTCTACGGCGCGTTTCGCGACGGGCCGACGCTCACGCCCTACGTGATGAGCTGCCTGTCTTGGCTGCCGCAGGCCGGACCGGAGGCAGCGGCGGCCTATCGTCGGGGCGTCGACTACCTGGCCGGATTCGCGGACGACGCCGGGCGTCTTACGGTCGGACCGCGGGAGCTCCTGTTCCCCGTTTACACCGCGGCGTCGGCAAGCCGCGTCGTCGTGCTCCAGGATCGCTGCCCGCGGAACCTCCAGGCCCAACAGGCGTGGCTCGCCTATCTCCGGTCGCGGCAGCTCAACGAGGCCCTGGGCTGGAGCCGTTCCGATCCCGAGTACGGGGGATGGGGGTTTTCACTTGGTATTCCGCACAAGCCCGGTCCGGGCGAGCCCCGCGAGCGGTTCTTCGAGTCGAACCTCACGGCCACGATCTTCGGCCTGGCGGCGCTCCGCTCCGCGAGGGTCCCGACCGATGACCCGGGGTACGAGCAGAGCCTGGTGTTCGTCCGGCGTTGCCAGAACTTCCCCGACGATCCGACCCGACGCGACCCGCGCTTCGACGACGGCGGGTTCTTCTTCGCCCCCGGCGATCCGGTGCAGAACAAGGCGGGCATCGCGGGCGTGGACCGCTGCGGCCAAGAGCGGTTCCACTCCTACGGGACGATGACCGCCGACGGCCTGCGGGCGCTATTGCGTTGCGGGCTCGAACCGGATCATCCCCGCGTCGCCGGCGCCCGACGCTGGCTGGAGCAGAGCTTCTCGGCCGAGCACAACCCGGGCCGGTTCGAGCCCGATCGGCTCGTGCTCCAGGACGCCACCTACTACTACTGGACGTGGGCGGTCGCCCATGCCTTTCTCGCCCTGCACGTCCGCGAGATCGACACGGCCGAAGGCCGGGTCGACTGGCCCCGGGCCCTTGCCGACACGCTCCTCGCCCGGCAGCAGCCCGACGGCTCATGGACCAACCCCTACACCGACGCCCGCGAGGACGACCCCCTGGTGGCCACCCCGTGGGCCGCCGCCTCGCTGGCCATCTGCCGAAGCATGCTCACCGGCGAGCGGAAGACGCTTGCCGATAAGCCCGGGGCCGATGGAGATCGTCACTGAGCCCGCTCGTACGCGATCACGGCAACGCCGGGCCGGGCTTCGATCGAGACGGGAAGTCCCTGCTCGACAAGCTCTCGGCCGGGTATCTCCATCTTCTCCCCGTTCTCGCGATCATCGAGCTCCCTCAGCACGAACCGTGCCTCCGGATCCAGCCCCCGCAGCTTCAGTTGGGCATCGGTGTGAATGCTCTCCGCACGGCGGAACACCTGCACCACGCCCTTGCCCTGTTCCGGGAGATCGAACTGCCAGGCGATCCAGGCGTCGTTCTCCCGGCTGAAGCGGGTGAGCGGGTAGAAGTCGCCGTAGTAGCAGGGGCTGATCTCGCGCCAGTGCGCTACGAGCCGGCGGAGCGCCGCGTAGTCGATCTCCTTGACGCGGATATCGATCCCCGAGCCGAGGCTGGGGGCCGCGTTGCTCCAGAAGGCGTAGGGCTCGACCGGCGTCAGGCCGCCGCCGTAGTAGCCGGCGTTGGCGCAGGCGACCGTGCCCGTGCCGTGATAGGGGAGCCAGAGCGAGATGCCGTACGTCATGCCTTGATGCCCGACCGGCTCGAACGCGTAGTCGCTCCTCCAGAGCGGCACGGAGCGGCGCATCGTCTCCAGGTCGTTGCGGCGCCCGCCGGAGGCGCAGGAATCGATCAGCAGGTTCGGGTGGCGGCGTCGCAGCTCGTCCCAGTAGGCCAGGAAGCCGGTCACGTGGCGGATTTCGGTGATGCCCTGGCGGTCTTCCGCGTCGGCGGCCCGCCAGTGCCCCAAGGGATCGATGTTGAAGTCCTGCCGATAGAGGTCGATGCCCTGCTCGGTCAAGAGCTTGTCGACGTGATCGGTGAGCCACTGGCGTGCCTCGGGGTTCCCCAGGTCGAGAAGCCCGCCACGGTTGCCGCCGTGAATCCACTCCGGGTGGTTCTCGGCCAGCCAGGTGCCTGCGGCGACCCGCTCCGGCTCGAACCAGACGAGGATCTTGATTCCCTTCTGGTGGGCGTGGTCGCTGATCGGCTTGAAGCCGCGCGGGAACCGCTTGGGATCGACCTCCCAGGTGCCGACCTGCGGCCAGCCCTTCTCCTGGATATACCAGCCGGCGTCCATCCACCAGTAGTCGAGCCGGAGGCCCTCTTCGAGGTAGCGATCGATGTGCATGATCTGGTTGGCTTCGTTGGCCCCGATCATTTCCTCGTAGGCCCGGGAACTGGAGGCGACGAACTGCGGCGGGGGCAGCTTGCCGCCCGGCTTGGGCATGCCGTGGGCCATCATCCAGCGTCGCCAGACGTTCTGGGCCCGGATCCAGTCGCCGCCTTGCCAGAACTGGAGCACGACCAGGGGCGTGCGGACCTCTTCGCCCGGGTGCAGCTTGAAGTGCGTAAGCTCCTGCCCGGCCCGAATCCGCAGCCCGCAATCGAGATTGCGCACGAACTCGGCGGCCCACTGGCCGGGCCAGCCGACGACCACGATCAGCCCCGAGTCGCCCCGCTGGAGATTGAAGTAGGAGAGGTCGCTGTTGGTCGGTCGCCCCCCGGCGGCCGAGATCCGCGTGGTCGATCCGGCGTCGAGCACCGTTTCCAGCGGCGAGTAGTCGGTGCCGTCGGCCGGCGAGCCGACGTTGTGGTGCAAGAGCAAGTCGGTCCGGTCGTGCCGCTGCCAGCCGACGTCCAGGGCCCGGATGCTCTGGAGGATCGGCGTGTCGGCCGTGCCCGTGTTCTTGAAGTAGAGCGTCCACTCGACCGTGGGAAAATCGCGGTACTCGACGGCCTCGCAGCGGAGTTGTAGCCCCGTCTCGGGGTCCGTGTAGAGGACGGTGTGTTGCGTGCGACGGTCGTCGAGCTTGTGGGCTTCACGCTTGCCTTGCCAATTTCCGAGCAGCTCCGCCGACGACTTGCCGGCGTAGGTGAACGAGAACGGCGGATCGGGCGTGAACAGGGCGTCGCAAGCGGCCAGGATCGGCAGGTCGCCGAGCCAGACGGTGCTGCCGTCAGCCAGCTCGGTCCGGGCCTCGGCCCAATCGGCCTGGTCCCAGCCGATGCCGTCGCCCGCGTCGCCCACTTCGAGCGCGAGCTCGCTCGCGCCGCCCAGATCGATTTCGATCGGCACGCCGGCCGTCTCCTTGCACATCACGTCGGAGCGGAAGGCCTCGCGATCGGCGACGTTGACCGAGAAGATCACGCTCCCTTTGCCGGCGCGGGTTTGCTCGTTGTTGTCCAGACCGGCGATCGCCGAGAACTTCTTGCCCGGTCCCGGCAGGCGGACCACCACCTTGCTCACCGCGTGGCAGTAGAGCCCGCGCGTGTATTCGGTGTCCGCGATTCTCAGCGGCTTCTTGTTGCGGGCGTTCCTCTCGATCGCGTTGTTGTTCACGTGGACGATCAGTCCCGGCTGGCGCGGCGCCGAGGCATCCGGGGCGCCGAACTTGGCGGCCACGAAACGTCGGGCAAGGGCCAACTCATCCGGCGTTGGGGCCACGGCCCGTGCAAAGTGCGCCGGCGCGAGGCAAAACGTGGCGACCGCGACGCACACGGCGGCCATCCTTTGGGTCACTCGGAATAACATGGTGATCGACTCCTAACGCGGCCACTGGCGGCAACCAGAGTACTCATCACGCTCCGCGTGATGGGCGTCGTCACGCGGAGCGTGACGAATACAATCACGCGCACGGCGCTTGTCACTCGGGCGGCTCGAAATCCCACTGCTCGACCACGTCGCCCGCCCCGGACAGGCGAATCCAGTCGATCTCGATTTGGTCGGCCGGCGGGGGATACAAGCGGACGTGGACCAAGGCCCCTTCGACGGGCACCTCGACGCGGACCTCCTGCCACTGGCCGCCCATGGGCACGTCGAACGAGATGACCTGCCCCTCGGCGGGGAATTGCTCCTGCGCGGCGGTCCGCCACTGGACTCTCCCCTTGCCACCGCCCGAAGCCTTGACTCTCATACTGGCGACGACCGGCCCGGGGACCTTCACACTGGCCGTGGCCACGAAGGGAGACTTGCCCGTGGGCTCCAGGTGCAAGGCGCCGTCGCGGACGGCGAACTGGCTGCCGCGGACCACCCAGCGGCCCAAGGCGGCCGCCTGCGGGTCGTACTTGGGATTGGGCACGGGCACCAGGGCGTCGGTCTCCTCGAGGAACCGGTCGATGAGCCGGTCCAGCTCGCGGACCTTCTCCGGCATCCGCTCGGCCAGATTGTTCGTCTCGCTGAGGTCCTCGTCGAGGTTGTACAGCTCGTACTCGTTGGGGAAGTGCTCGTTCGGCTCATAGAAGCGGATCAGCTTCCAGGGGCCCTTGCGCACGTAGGTGGACGGCGCGTTGATGCGTCCCAAGCCGTGCGGGAAGTGGCAGAAGATCGCCTCGCGCTTCGGTTTCCCGGTCTGCTTCAACAGCGGGACGATGCTCTCGCCGTCGAGGATCTGCCCGGGCTTGGGCGAAAGGTCGGCGATCTCCAGGAGCGTGGGATAGAAGTCGACGCTGGAGACGACCTCGGAGCACCGGCTGCCGGGCTCGACGACGCCGGGCCAGGCGACGAGCATGGGCTCGCGGGAGCCGCCTTCGTAGATCATCGCCTTGCCGCCCCGCAGCGGCGCGTTGTTCGTCGGGGGCCGATCGCCGGCCCAGCGGCGCCAGTCCTGGAGCAGGGTCCAGCGGCGCGAGCCTTCGGGGGCGGGCTTGTTGTCGTCGGGCGTGTTGCTGTGGATGTTGCCGCCGTTGTCGGAGAAGAAGATGAAGACCGTCTTCTCGGTGAGCCCCAGCTCGTCGAGCTTGTCCATCAGGCGGCCCAGGCTTTCGTCGACGCTTTGGAGCATCGAGGCCATGATCGGGTTGGCCTGTTCGCCGCGCGGGTCCTTCTTTTCGGCGTACTTTCGCGTGGTCTCCTCTTTGTGCCCCCAGGGACCGTGCACGCCGTACTGCCAGAGGTTGAGGAAGAAGGGGCGGTCGCGGTTCGACTGGATGAAGCGGATCGCCTCGTCGGTCACGCGATCGGTGATGTATTCGCCCTCGGGGCCGTCGGTGACCGTGCCGGCCCGAAACTGGTAGGGCGAGAAGTAGCTTCGCGGGCCGGGGTCGGGGGCGCCGTGGAAGGAGACCTCGAAGCCCTGCGCTTCGGGCCAGTGCTCCGGATTGACGCCGAGGTGCCACTTGCCCACGTGGGCCGTCGCGTAGCCGGCGTCGCGCAGGGCCTCGGCGATCGTGTGCTCCTCGGCGGGCAGGAACCGCTTGCTCCGCGGGATGAGCATCTTCTGGTTGGGCGGCCCTTCGGCGGGGATGAGCGGCTCGTCGGGAAGCGGCGGCAGGTGGCCGGAGGGCGTGGTCAGCCGGAGCCGGGCGGGGTACTTGCCCGTCATGATGCTCGCCCGCGTCGGCGAGCAGAGTGGGTTGGCCGCGTAGGCGTCGGTGAACACCATGCCCCGTTCGGCGAGCCGCTCCATGTTCGGCGTCTCGTAGTACTGGCTGCCGTAGACGGTCGAGTCCATCCAGCCCATGTCGTCGACCATGAAGAACACGACGTTGGGCGGGCGCTCGGCGGCGGCGTTGGCGATGGTGATCGTCAGGCAGGGCGCAACCACCGAACCGGCGACGACGGCGAACAGCGCACGAAAAGCACGTTCCATAGGTATCTCCTCCAAGTGCGATTCGAAGAACGGGCTGTGTACACTACGGGCCGGCAAAGCATACGACCTTGCCGTCCTGTGTGGCAAGATAGAGCCGACCACCGGCCGCGGCCAGCCCGTCAAAGACCGGCGGGACGTCGAGTTCGTACTCGGCGAGCGGCTGCCCGTCGGCCGTGGAGACCGCGCAGAGCAGCCCGCCCTCCTTGCCCTCCCACGCGGCGGGGAGATCAGCCAGCTTGCCGTCGTCGGGCGGACCGGCCACGAACAAGGTGTTCTCCGCCAACAGCATCGCCCGCACTAGAAGCGGCACCTCTTTCGTCCACCGGTACTTCTTGGGCGGCGCGGCGGGCTCTCGGCGTCGCTGCTTAGCCGCGGGCTTGGTTGCGGGCTTTGCTGCGGGCTCTGCTTTGGACTTCGCCGCGGCCCTTGCTGCCGGCTTGGCCGCCGGCTTGGACTGCGCCCGCTTGGCCGCCGCCGGCTCGGGCTCCGGCTTGCTCTTGCGGGCGTCCTGCCGATCCACGGCGAACAGCCGATACGATATCCAACGGGCGTCGGGATCGCGATCGGGCCGGAAATGGAAGATGGCCGTCCCGTCCACGCCGACGTGGCTCCCATGATTGACGTAGTGGTCGCGCCCGAAGCCGTAGACCCACGACTCGTCGAGCGCCAGGATCCGCCCGGACGGGGCCGATCGGCCGACAACAGGCCACCCACCGTAGCCCGACCGCATGCTGCTGGCCACCAGCCAATAGGTGCGGTGCCACCAGGAATCGTCCACAAAGCCGACCGAGCTGTACAGGTGCGGCACGTCTTCTTCCTGCTCGGCGAGGTTGCGGTCGAACCGCTTGTGCCGCATGTAGATCGAGGTGCCATCGCTGGAGAGCACGTCGGGGAGCGCCCCCTTCATGTGCGTGCCGCGGATGCTCTGTTGCGGCTCCAGCCCGGTCTCGGGATCGCGGTCGTCCATGCGCAACTCGGCCAGCTTCTCGCCCGTCACGGCGTCCAGCCGGTAGAGATACATCCCCCCGTCCAGGAAGATCGACCGGCCGGCGACGAAGTAGGCCGAGCCGTCTTCGACCAACACGCTTCCGTGCACGGGCCAGGCCGATTCCAATTGGTTGTAGGCGACGACGCGTCGATCTTCCGGGGCCGCCCGGAATCGCCACGCCAGCTCGCCGTCCGACGCGCGGAGGCAGTAAACCCATCCGTCGGCACACCCGAACAGCGCAAGCCCCCGATAGATCGTCGGCGGACCGTCGACTCGCCCGCCCGCCGTGAAGCTCCAGGCCGGCTTGCCGCTCTCGGCGTCCAGGGCGTGGACGGTGTGGGCGTCGACCTGGGCCACGAAGACCTTTCCGTCGGCGATGACCGGGCTCGTCAGCTTGCCGCCCAGCTCGGCCTGCCAGGAGCGCTGGAGCGTGGTCGGCACGGCGGCGTCGGTCCGGCCGCTCCGCGCGGCGTCGTGGCGGTAGGTGGGCCAATCTTCGGAAGGATGAGTGATGAAGGATGAAGGATGAATGCTCGCATCGAACGCAGGACCGCGCTCGAGTCGCGCGGTCTCGGTATTCTCGTCGCTCGCCTCTCGTCCCTCGCTTCTCTGCGGCGCCAAGGCGTTGAAGCCGTTCAGCTTCGACTCGATGTAGCAGGCACAGGAATGCGACGGGGCGTAGAGCAGTCCGTTGCACGGCATCACGCCGTACTGGCACGTGCCGCGAGTCCAGTGGTCGGTGGTCGCCTTGCCGGTCGCCACGTCGATGAACTCCACGCCGGCCCGGCCCAGAACGAGATACCGCTCGGTCGCCTTGTTGCGGTAGCACCGGTGGTGCCCCATTCCGACGGTGAAGAACTCCTTGTCGGGCGGCCGCTCCATCTTGACCTCACCCGTGGCCGGATCGCGCCCGGTGGTGATCCCCGGCTCCGTGGCACGGACGAGGTTACCCGTCCAAACCAGGCCGCCCGCCACCAGCACGTCGACCGGGCCGTTGTAGCATTCCTTGCAGGGGCAACTCCAAAGCCGCCGGCCGTCGGCGGCCGAAAACGCGATCAGCTCTCCCACCGGGGCGAGTCCGCCCGCGCTGCTCGGGATCCACTCCACGCCTTCCGGCTGGGAGCCATCCTCTCGGGCGGAAGAAGCCACGTCGCGATCCGCCGAGAGCACCACGTCCTGGTAGACCACCAGCGTGGGAGTGGACCATCCCAGCCGGCTGCGGCTGATCGGACGCTCGGCCCGCCAGACCTCGTCGCCGCTCTTCGCATCCAAGGAGACGACGTGCTCGGCGTTCTCGAAAAACACCTTGCCGCCGTGGACGGCCAGCGTAGTGGGCATCAGCTCGGCGGTGGCCGCGTCGGCCTTCTTCCACACCAGCTCGCCCGTGTCGGCTTGGATCGCGAGGATTCGCTTCTCGTGAGCGGAGGGGGTGACGCCGCGTCGCCAGGTCTCGATGACGGCCCCCGCTTGCTCGGCGCGCCGCTCGCCGGCGACCAGGTAGAGGACCCCGCCCGCGCAGAGGATCTCCGTCGTGCCGCCGGTCCCCTCGTACGTCTTGACGGTCTCGCCCGTCGCGGCGTCCAGCGCGGTCACCGGCTCGCCATAGCCTAGCGTCACGTAAACGCGGTCGCCGATGGCCACCAGCGTTCGTGAAACTTCAGGCGGGCCGCTGCGGAAGCCCCGCAGGTGCCACTCCCAGGACTCGATGGGCCGTTTCCAGAGGAGCACGCCGCTGAACGCATCGCGGGCGACCAGCCACCACTTGGCCGGCAGGACAATGAACGCCGTCGGGCCTTCGTCGACGATCGCGAAGACCCGCCCGCCGCTGGAGACGACCGCGCTCAGCGTGGCCAGATGGTCGTGGCTTCGCGCCCATTTCGGCCCGCCGACCCACTGGAGGTGGCGCGGCGGTCCGACCACCGAGTCCCGGGCCACGGCGTTGTTGTCCGGGCCGTGAAGGAAGTGGGTCCACTCGTCGATCTCTGTGGGGCGGGGCTTGACGGTCGCTTTCCACTCGCCGCCGGCCCTGACACAAACCACGCCGCCCGGAGCAAGCACCCGCATGACCTCTCCCCGCATTCCTTCGCCCGGGCGGCTCGACAAGACGAGCAGGTTGACCAGGTTGTCCGCGTACGGCAGCCGCTCCCCCGTCCAATGCTCGGCGGACACCTTGCCGCAAAGGCCCATGGCGCGGATCGTCTCGCGGGCCTTCTCGACGTTGCCCGCGTCGGCGTCCAAGCCGTGGACCAGGTAGCTGTCGCCCGCACGAAGCGCGGCGGTCAGCTTCCCGTCGCCGCAGCCGACGTGGACCACCAGCCCGCCGCGGGCGCCCGCGGCGTCGAGGATTTCGCGGGCCGTCGCCCTTTCAGGCGACTCGGCCGCGGTCGCCGTAGCTTCGAGAAGGCCCACCAGGGAAAGCGACAAGATCAGAGCGACCAGGACCGCTCGGCTCAAACGGGCAGCAACTGGTATTCGTCTTACCATGATCCGACTCCTTGTTCCTGGCCAGAACCGGCTCCCTTGAAGTATGTGCGCGAAAGCCGGCGAGCCGGAGGTGCGAGCCTTGGGGCGCGGACCCCGGAGCTCGCGCCCGGCGTCGCTTGTTGCCCACCCATTATCGGGGACACTTACCACGTGGCAAGTCTCCGCCGGCCGATGGAGCGTGGTTTTGCTATTCGGGCCGACCTTCCCACGCGGTGGGGACAACCACACTGTCGCCTTTCTGGACGTCGTAGTAGTAAAGCGAGTCGCCCTCCTCGAAGCCGTCGATGCTCTCCACGTGCAGCTTCATCGGTGCGGCGAACTCGATCGTGTCGACGTGCGTTGAGGCGCCGCTCGGGCCCCGCAGGAGCTTGCCGTCGAAGAACCGCGTCGTGGAGCCGCCCACCACGGAACGGGCGTATTCGTGGGGGACATCGCTGAGGATCATGTCCGGCTTGAGCTGGTGGACCCGGCCCTGCCCGAGGAGCATCGACTGCGGGCCGAGCTGGATCCGCGTTCCTTTCGCCGTGGGCTCTGCGCCGTAGATGCGATACGCCGTGTTGCGGGAATAGCGGGGGTTGGAGAATGAAACCGCGGAGCCGCTCCCGTCGTCCTGCGGCGGCTCGAGATCGGTCTGGACCCAGTTCTCGTCGTAGCTCAGGTCGAGGACCGTCCCGCGAAGAATCCCCTGCTTGGGCCCGCACGGCTTGCCGTTGAGGCGGACGTCCCAGGCTCCGTGGGTGGCCAGCGTCTCCACGCGGCTGTCTTGGACCGCGAGAAAAACGACCGCCCCGCGCCAGCGGACTTCTCCGACGGCCGTTTCCGCCGATTTCTCTTCCGCGTCGAGGCCGGCACTGAAGAAATACTCGTCGCGTCCCAATCGCCGCACGTGCACGCCAATCGGGGTCACTTCCGCGCCTTCATCGCCGGCTTCCGCACCCCCACGGTGCACTTGTACGCGCTCGGCCGACGCCAAGATCGGCTCCGGCGGCAGCGACGCTTTGGGCGCTTGTTCCGAGTCGGACCGCGCGGCATACGGCTCCATCACTACCGCGAAGTTGCTCGATAGCCCCGTCGCCGTAGCCGTCCCCGTGCGTCGGGCGAGCAGGTAGGAGGCGCTGCGGCAGTGTGGGTACAGCCCGGGCGCCTTGGCCATGACGACCTCCGTCTCCGGCTCGGGGAGCAGGTGGACGCGGAAGTGGGCGTCGCCCGGGCCGCCCAGCGTCCAGTCGGCCGTGCACGGCCCGTCGGCCCGGGCGCGGCGCATGTCGTAGAAGAACCCATAACCGTTCCCCGGCGGCGGATTCCAATAGGGCTTATTGGGGAAGCCGGCGACGTCGCCCTCCGGACCGATACGTTCACCCCAGGCATGCTCCAAGCCGGCCAGCGAGCCGTCCTCTTCGGGGCCCAGGTCGATGCCGCGGACGTCGAACTGCTGGCTTTGCACGCCGACGCCGTAATCGTGCTGCCGGCCGCCGCGCACGCGAAACAGGTCGACCAGATACTGGCCACGGCCGCCGCCCACGAGTGCCACCGTGCGGCGATACTGCGTCACGCCCTGCGACGAGTAGCTGAGCGGTGAGTCCGCTTCGACGAGCTTGATGCCGGGCAGATCGGCAAAAAGGTGGAGGCTCCCGCCCGATCCGCCCCGCTGGCTCGCCTCGTTCACCGTGACCAGGTTGTGGGAGACGGTCTGGCTGCCCCAGCCGACCTGGGCGTGCGTGCTCCCCAGCCCGTATCCGATCTCGTAGGTGAGCTGCCAGCCTTTTCCGTAGTATATAAGACCCAGGTCGTCGAGGTCGCCGTGGTTGAGCGACGGGCCGAACCGGAGCAGGGCCCCCTGGGCATCGGTCTCCTGTCCGTCGCGGAGGATCGCGATCCCCTTCTGCCCGAGAAACCACGAGCCGAACAGCCGCCGCCGGAAGTCGGCGTCGAGCTCCGCCTCAGGGAGATCGGGCGCCGGGTCGGCATGGTAGAGGAGCCAGCGCCGGATCCGCGACTCCCGGCGTGCACGCGGCACGTCGCCCCGGCAGAGGAAGCGGAGCACGCCGGCGAACGCCTCCTTCTCTTGGCCCGAACAGGCAGCGAACAGCCGCTCGGCGCACTCGTAGTCGCGGGCCGAGAACGGGGCCGACGACGGGAACCGGCATTGGTTGTCCGGCCCGCAATCGCCGAAGTTGGGCACGTGGCCGGCGACGTCCATCACCAGATCGGGCAGGTAGTAGAAGCTCCGCATTCGGGCGTCGTCGAACAGGTTGATCCCGCGAGGGTACTTGTCGCATCGCCAGTTTTTCAGCGGCTCGACGAAGGTGAGATAGAGCTGGCGGCAGTGCATGGCGTAGCCCAGCGCCGTCTCGTAGTATCGGCCGTCGCGGTCGCAGTTGTTGGCGAGCATCGCGTAGATCGAATAGGGGCCCTCGACGGCGCCCGCCACGTACTCGGGAATACCCAGCAGGACGCCCACGGCCAACGCGCCCCGCATGTAGTCGGCATGGCCGTTGTGAAGCATCCCGCCGAACGTGTGGGCGTAGCAGTAGTAGGCGGCGTCCTGCATCAGGTTCAGGTCGACGTTTTCGCGGCGGGTCATCTCGGGCCACGAGCGACCCCGTGCGTCGCGCGTGCCCACGGCCCGCTCTTGCGCCGAGGGACCCTCGGGAAACGTCGCCTCGAGCTTCGGCCTCAGCGAAGGCTTGTCCAGGGCCTTGCTCGCGTAGATCAGGTCGTAGGCCTCGACGTACACGACCAGGTTCCGGGCCACCTGATACCAGGGCCGCGCGAACCGGCCGCTGGGGGGTCGGCTGGGGTAGTCCCACGAGCCGGACGTGGATTCCGCGTAGATGCCGGCCAACGCGTCGAAGAAGAAGGCCGCCCGGTCGGCGTACTTTTCGTCGCCGGTCAGGGCGTAGGCGTGCGCGAGGCTCGGCAGCGCATCGCGCGTCCACTGCTCCGTCACCCAAGCGTTCCACGTACCCAGCAGGTAGTGGATGCGCCCGTCCTTGGCCACGTAGCCCGTGCCGTCGTCGGGATGCGCTTCGTCGGGCAGGACGTGCCCCTGGGCGCAAGTCACCCTGCCCGGTCGCTCCCACGAGCATCGCGCGCCGCCCCACGAGCCGCACGAAGCATTGCAGATCGGACAGCCCGTGAAGCCATACGCGTAGCACGCCCCGGGCTCCGGGAGGAACCGGAGCCAGTAGTCCTCGTCGTTCGCAAGCCACTTCGCCGCTTCCGCCAGGATGCTCGCCTTCTCGGCCTTCCCCCATTCGGTCGCCTCCGCGTTGCGACGGGCCCGGGCGAAGTCGTCGGCGTTCACGTAGACGATCGGATGCGACGGGCTGCCCCGGGCCGTCAGCTCCTCGCGCTTCTTAGGACCCGCGAGCTGCTTGGGCGGCTTGATGAGCCCGCGCGGATCGAGAAAGACGCCGATCTCGTTGATCCCCAGGTAGACCTTCGGCTCGTGGACGGCCAGGACGCGAAGGGTCAGCGACGTGGTCTCTCGGGGCCCGTCGAATCGGAACACCGTCCAGCCCGACGCCTCCGGCTCGAAGCGGACCCTCGCTTTGGCCCCGTCGCTCAACTCGACCTCGGCCTCTTTCCAGTACGCGTAGAGGTTCGAAGCCCCGCGGGCGTAGACATCGACGACGACCGTATCGAGCGTGACCGGCTCGTTCCACTCCAGCTTGACCCAGTGGGGAAGCTCGTAGCCCGACTTGCTGGCCCAGTGCGTGGCCTCGTTGTCGTCCAATAGCTTCAGGGCCCCGTACTTGCCCGTTGGCGGTGCTGACGCGCTTGCCGCCGAAGGCGTCGCCCGAAGGGCCAGGTTGTCCAAGTCCTGCGACGCGCACACCGAGCAGCAAAACCACGCGGCCACCAGCGCCGCGCCAAGGATTCGACGTTCGACCATCATCGCACCTCACCCTCGATCCATCCCACCTCGACCCCGATTGGCCGAAAACGACCGGCCACCACCGGGGAACATCCTACCCCCGTGCCCGAGCCGGCACAAATCGCGGCAGCGTGAGTGAGCGATCAGAGTTTTTTTGCAGCTCTTCCGGGTGGCACGGCCGGAGCGCGCGGGCGATAATGTTGGGGAAAGCACGATGGCAGCCAACCAGGAGGATGCCCGACATGAAACGCCGAAGCACGGGTTCGCTACTGGCGCTGTGGATACCGCTCCTAGGCTTCCACAGCTCGCCCGCCCACGCCGATCCGCCCCAGCCCTCCCGCTGGCGGCCGATCCCGGAGCTGACCGACGAGTTCGACGGCGACCAGCTCGACCCGGCCAAGTGGCACGACCACAATCCGCAGTGGAAAGGGCGCAAGCCCGGCCTGTTCTCGAAGAAGAACGTGACGGTCCGCGACGGCAAGCTCCACCTGGTCGCCCGGGCCGAAGACCTGCCCGACGCCCCCGAGGGCTACGACACGTTCACCACCGCGGCCGTCAAGAGCAAAGCCCTGGTCAAGTACGGATACTTCGAGATCAAGTGCCGGCCGATGAAGTCCCGGGCGTCCAGCGCGTTCTGGTTCTACCACTCGACGCCCGAGAACTGGACCGAGATCGACGTGTTCGAGATCGGCGGCGGGGCCCCGGGTCACGAGCGGGCGGTCCACATGAACGTGCACGTGTTCCACACGCCCACGGAGAAGAAGCACTGGTCCAAGGCGGGCCGGTGGAACGCGCCGTTTGATTTGGCCGACGACGACCACGTGTACGCGTTGGAGTGGGACGAGGGTCAAATCAAGTACCACGTGGACGGCCAGGTCAGGAGGGCAATTGAAAACACCCATTGGCACCAGCCGCTTACCATGAACTTCGACAGCGAGACCATGCCCAGCTGGTTCGGGCTGCCGAAGCGGGAGAACCTGCCTTCCACGTTCAGCATCGAGTACGTGCGATCCTGGAAGCGGATCGACGACGCGGAGAAGACGGAACCAGCACAGACGAAGCCGCGCAAATAGAACACTTGCCCCACCGCGAGACAAGGGAGAAGACCATGGCGAATGCCCGTTCTCGACACGCTGTTCCCGGTATCTTTCTCGCTTTCTGCGTCATGATCGGAATGGTTGGCAGCATGGCCGACGCCAAAGACCGAGGCGTGAAAAGCACCCCCTCCGCCCCGCACGTGAAACTCCGCTCGGTCGACCCGGACGACGTCCGCTGGACGCAAGGCTTCTGGGCCGCCAAGCAGCGGCTCTGCCGCGAGGCGATGATTCCCACCGTCGAAGAGGCTCTCCACGATCCGCAGAACGGCGCCTGCCTGGACAACTTCCGCGTCGCCGCCGGGGTCGCAGAAGGCGGCCACGTGGCCTGCCACTGGAGCGACGGCGATTGCTACAAGTTCATCGAGGCCTTAAGCCACGTCTATGCGGTCACCCGGGATGAAAAGCTCGATCGGCTCCTGGACCATTGGATCGAGATCATCGGCAAGGCGCAGGACGACGACGGCTACCTCTCCACCAACGTCCAACTCGACCCCAACGTGAACCGGTGGCAGCGCCTGCACCATCACGAGCTCTACAACTTCGGCCACCTGCTCACGGCCGCCTGCGTCCACCATCGAACGACGGGGAAGGACAACTTCCTCCGTATCGCCAAGAAGGCGGGCGATTACCTCTACTCCGTGTTTCAGCCTCGCCCGCGCGAGCTGGCCCGATTCGGGTTCAACCCCTCGAACATCATGGGCGCCGCGGAGCTGTATCGGACTACGGGCGATCCGAAGTACCTGGAGCTTGCGCGCGTGTTCGTCGACATGCGCGGCTCGGCCCCCGCCACGCCGGAAGAGCGAGCCGACCCGCGCCACCTCGGGGGCACCGATTGCACCCAGGACCGCGTGCCGCTCCGCCGGGAGACGGAGGCGGTTGGGCACTGCGTGTGTGCCACGTATCTCTACTGCGGCGCGGCCGACGTGTGCGCCGAGACCGGCGACCCGGCCTTGCGCGAAGCCCTGGAGCACATCTGGCGAAACGTCACCACGCGCCGGATGTACGTCACCGGGGCCGTCGGCTCCTTCCGCAACGGCACGTCGTCACGCGGCGACTTCGTCCACGAGGCCTTTGGCCGCGACTACGAGCTGCCCAGCCGCACCGCCTACTGTGAAACCTGCTCGAACATCGGCGGCGCGATGTGGAGCCGGCGGATGCTCGGCCTGACCGGCGAGGCCAAGTACGCCGACCTGATGGAGCTGGTCCTCTACAACAGCATGCTCTCGGCCGTCGCTGCCGACGGGAAAGGGTTCTTCTACGCGAATCCCCTGAAATGGGACGACCGAACGGAGGGGCTTTCTCATCATCACACGCCCGTCCGTTGGGCGACGCACGGATGCTTCTGCTGCCCGCCTCAGGTTATTCGCACCATCGCTAAGCTGCACGGCTGGGCCTACGGCGCGTCGAAGGAAGGCGTCTGGGTGCATCTGTACGGGGGCAACGAGCTACGGACCGAACTGCCCCACGGAACCGCAGTTCGACTCGCGCAGGAGACCGACTATCCGTGGGACGGCCGCGTCAGGATCACGGTCCACGAGGCGCCGTCGACCGAGCTGGCCCTCATGCTGCGGATCCCGGGCTGGGCGGAGCAGGCTTCGGTCACGGTCAATGGCGGGGCGACCGACGTGGCGATCACGCCCGGGACCTACGCCAGACTCCGACGCACGTGGTCGGCTGGCGACGTGATCGAGCTGGATTTGCCCATGCCGGTGCGGCTGATCGAAGCCCATCCGGACGTGGAGGACGCGCGAGGCAAGGTCGCGGTGAAGCGAGGCCCGGTCGTCTACTGCGCCGAGTTCCCGCTTCAGGAAAATGGGGAACGAATTTGGCGGGAAGGCGTGTTCTTGCCGGAGAACGTGCGGCTGGCGCCAACCTATCGAGAGGGCTTCCTCGGCGGGGTGGTCGTCCTTGAAGGGGAGGCCCTGACTTTCCGGGGTCGCGACCGTTTTCAGAAACAGGCGGCCGGTGTGCCGATCCCCGACGACCAGCGCGACTGGGCCGATCGGCTCTACCGCCCCATTGAGCCGCGCCACCTCCCGAAGCCCGGCGGCGGCACCGTTGACATCACGCTGATCCCCTACTACGCTTGGGCCAACCGGGGCGAGTCGTACATGGAAGTGTGGAGCCCGCTTGCCCGATAAAGGGCACGTCACGTGAAAGCGTCGTCACGTCTCGCCACCGCATCGTCTTCATCGTTCCGACGCTTCGCGTCGAAACGCACGCGATGGGCGCTTCGCGGCCTGGTTCCATGCGATGGGCGCCTAGCGCCCCGGCTTCCGAGAGAAGCGTGGGCGCGATAGGGATAGTAGTGTCAACACCGGACCGATCGAGGAGCACCCGATGAAATCCCGCACTTCCCGACGTTCGTTCTTGAGCACGGCGGCCGGCGCTGCCGTGATGGCCCGGCTGGGACACGGCGCAGCACGCTCGGCGCAGGCGGCCGGCGACCGTCCGGGCCCGACCGCGCAAGACACCTTCGGCCTCGCCGAGGCCGGCAACAAGAGCCCCGTCATCTTCGATACCGACGTCGGCGGCGACATCGACGACACCTGGGCACTGGCGATGCTCTTGAAGTCACCCGAGCTCGACGTCAAGCTTGTCACGTCCGACTCGGGCAACGACACTTACCGGGCGAAGATCCTCGCCAAGATGCTCGAGGTGGCCGGGCGGACCGACGTCCCGGTCGGCATCGGCTGTCGGCCCGACGACCAGAAAGGACGCCAGAGCGAGTGGGTCGGCGACTACGACCTGGCGGGCTACCCCGGCAAGGTCCACCAGGACGGCGTCGGCGCGATCATCGAGACGATCCGCGCGTCCCGCGATCCGATCACCCTGCTCGCCATCGGTCCCGTGCCGAACGTCGCCGAGGTGCTGCGGCGGGCGCCCGACGTCGCCAAGCGGGCACGCTTCGTGGGCATGCATGGGAGCGTCCACCGCGGCTACGGCGGCAGCGAGAAGATCTCCCCGGAGTACAACGTCCGGGCCGCCCCCGAGGCGCTTGAGGCCGTGTTCGCCGCGCCGTGGGAAGTGAGCATCACGCCGTTGGATACCTGCGGCATCGTCCACCTCGAAGGCGAGAAGTACCAGAAGGTCTTCCGGTGCAAGGACCCGGTCGTCCAGGCGCTGATGGCGAACTATCGGGCGTGGTGTGCGGCCGCGGGCGGCAAGGGCGTCCCCGACCCCGCCAAGCGGAGCAGCACGCTCTTCGACACCGTAGCCGTCTACATGGCCTTTTCCGAGAAGCTCCTCGGCATGGAAACCGTTCCCCTGCGAGTGACCGACGACGGCTTCACGAAGATCGACCCCTCCGCACGACCCGTCCGCTGCGCAACCCAGTGGAAGGACCTCCCGGCGTTCGAAGACGAGCTGGTGGCACGACTCACTTCGGCGAAGGCGTGACGGCCGTACCGCGTTGCGCCGCGCCGGATAGGGCAGCGATTGCCTTGCCTACCATGGCGCTGGTGTCTTCCCGCCGTGCGGCGGACGCGCCGTACGGGCGATGTCTCCTCATCGACTTCTTGGGACGATCGCGATGACCACACGCCCCGTGGACGCGACGCCGGTCCTGAGTGCCGTCCTGACGGCCCTATCGGCAGTCATGGTGCTTGCACCGCCGGACCACTTCGCCCGCGCCTCGGCCGAAGAAGCCGACCTCTCCTTCGAGGCCGTCTCGCTCCGCTTCCGCATGAACAAGGCCAAGATCTACGGGCTGGATTTCGAGTGATCCGGATGCGGAATGCGCCGTGTCGAAAAGGGGATTGCTCCCGACGGAGTGCTTAGTTCGAGACGCGGTCTACGTTGTGGGCGATGTCAGAGGGCACATGTCTCCCTGCAAGCCGGAGGCGTTCTCTTGCGACTCCGCCCCCTTGCCGACTACCCCGAATAGGGAGTTCCAAAAGGTCCTGGTTTGGCACATGAATCGACCCTACTGGTAAAAATGCCCATTCTAGGATATTTTGGGACTCTGGTCCGCGTTTTCCCTCCACACCTCCAACTACCCCGCCCGAAGTTCGTATTCGGGGAACCTTGCGCTTGACCGTCGTATATGGAGTGTCCTGACGATGAAGTTCGCGTTTCTAGTCCATCCCCTCACCGAAGAGACCCGGCAGCTTACGAATTTGGATTGGGGCGATACGAGCTCGGCGAGTCAGGATTTGATCGGG
>Ga0307378_10004581_pt1 | contig 19644 bp, 37 predicted proteins | sample UN1MG_FD_202238 | JGI IMG/M metagenome (GOLD analysis project Ga0307378, IMG submission 202238) | Soil microbial communities from Risofladan, Vaasa, Finland - UN-1 | ecosystem: Environmental > Terrestrial > Soil > Coastal area > Acid sulfate soil | place: Finland: Risofladan, Vaasa | collected... | reverse complement strand
ACCAGGCTGGATATGATATGCCGGGTGGATGCAATGGGGTTTATATAGCATATCTGGATGGCGTGCAAATATATGCCGGGGACTATTGGATTTATGATGAGGGCTCAAACAAGTTCTTTTTCCTTCCAAGCCATATACCAGTAGCAAATGATATTCCTCTGGTCATCTATTATTATACGACTCAAGTGCCAGAGAACGTGATTGCCGATTTGTTGGTTGCAGCGGATCTGTATCCGACTCAGGCGGCCGCCCTTGCGAATATGGACTATACGGCAACCGGTGCTGATGATGATATAGCTAGAGTGAGATTCAATACTGGAGTAAGTGTTTTTTATGCGATTCAGAAGATATGCGAAAGGGTAGATTATGAATTCTATTTTAAGTATGATGGGACGCCTCTTTTCAAACCAATTGCGACCGTGGGTGCTTCGCAGTTCACTTTCGGCAAAGAATTAATAAGCTCATTCGATTACATAGAAAACATAGATGAGGTGAGAAACCATATCGTAATTGAAGGGGAAGAATACTCAATATATGATGAGCTGTATCGTATTCTGGATGGTACAGAGATAATGTACACTCTTGATGACATACCAGACGGGGCAAGTTATGGCAGAATGGCACTCACAAGTATTAGCGCAGGCAAGATTATAATTGCAGGATGTGATGCAGAAGTTACAGACCAGATGTTCACTAACCCAGCAGCCAGAAATAATGTAGAGGCTTGGAAACACGCCTCGGATGTCACTATGATAGACGGCGGGAAAATATACACTAATTCGATAATATTAGCAAATATTTCTGGTGACCTGGATGACATCGCAAATGGGGCAAGCTACGGAAAAGTAGCCCTGACAAGCATTAGCGCAGGGAAAATAATCGTAGCTGGACTAGATAATAATGTAACTGCCAGGATGTTTGCCGATGGGGATACTAAGACAGATATTGAAGCATGGCGGCATGCTTCTGATGTGACATTAATAGATGGTGGGGATATATATGCCGATTCAATTACTCTTGGGAGTATTAAAAGCGATGCGTTTTCTTCTCTGGCTAATAGAAATCTTATTCAAAATAGTAGTTTCGATAAAGATATCGATGGAACAGAAGAACCAACTTTCTGGAGCAAGGTAACGAGTGGGACATGGTATTATGAAGCAACCTGGGAAGCTGATGAAGCACATAAAAAATATCCTTGGGATTTTGTTTATTATGCAAGACAAGAAGCCGTAAACAATGATGGGAATGGATATATACTTTTGACTGGTTCTGAATTCATTCCGATAGATAGAACAAAGCCATATACTCTAAGCCTCTGGATTAAAAAATACGGAACTGTAATAAAATGGTATTTAGGGTTATGTTTTTATGATTCAGATAAAGCTGCTTGTGATCCTGCTCATGATTATCCTGCAAGCATGAAGGCCATTACTACCACAGGTACATCCTATACTCATTATTCTGGGACTTTTGGGCCAGGAATGGATGTAGAATTTCCAGCTGATTGTAGATATGTAAAAATAAGATATTATCCTATATATCATCCCACTGCTGATGAAATGGCTAGTTCTATGTCAACGGGATTACAGTTTGAGCCTGGAGACCATGTGACGGATTGGAAACCTTATTTACTGCCAGAACAATGGGCACATGGAACAGATGCAACCTATATAGACGGTGGGAACATCTATACGGGAACGATAGTCGCTAATAAATTAAAACTTACCCAATCAACAAATGATGAGCTATTAGACCTTTATCAAGGTGATGATACCGACCAGATTTTTAAGATACATTCAACCAGCGTGGCTCATGGCATTACGACTGGCGAAGGACTATGGGGAACGGATACGGATTGTTTTGCTTTTATGAGAAAGTTATACCCTGTCTTTGATGCAGAGTTGGATGGGGGACTTCATATTAATACTTTCACAGAAGCCACTGCTCCTATTTCTTTTCAGGTTTATGCTGTTTATGGGGCGGCGTCTACAGCAAAAGACGGAACAGCCACGGGAGCGATAAACCTTTCGGGATTGAGAGCAGACGCAGCAAATCATACCTATCAGAAATGTGTTGCCGATGAAAATATTTTTTGTATAAAAACTAAACCACAAGTGACTGATACTTATCAAGCTGTATTTATCGTTGACGAAGATGGGGATGTGCTTTTTGACGGGGGTCATGCTGCTTTTCAGAATGAGGATGACATCCAGCTTTTAGGTGATTTAGAAAATATACTTTCAGATAAAATTTCAAAAGAAGAAATGCTGCAGAAAGATGTATTCAAAAAACATAAGGTTGTTCATGTAAATGAGGTTGATGAAGAGAATGAAATTGGAGTAGATGGTAAGATGAAAGTAATAAAAACAGGTAAAAAAAGATTAGATAGGTTTATTTCAACAAAGCGGTTAAATATGTTGCTCATGGGGAGTATAAGGCAATTAAACGATAAGATAACACAGCTTGAGGCTAGGAAATGAAAGTTCCTAGAATTAAAATAAAAAGTATATAATATTTATGGGGAGTAAACAATAATGAAGAAATTAAGATATCTCAAAAGAGACGGAAATTATGGAGAAATCGAATATGATGAAAATGCTCCATGTATTAGTTGCGGTAAACCTGTAATCAATGCATCAGTTGGGGGAACAAGTGTTTGTCCTAAATGTGATGGTGGAGAAATTTATACAGGAACAATAAATGTCAAAGAAATCAAAAGTCCCAAGAACTAAAATAAAAAGGAGAATTTATATGAAGATTAATTTTAATGTAAGGCTTAAAAACATCATGGACAAAGAGCTTAAAGACCAGGAAAGTAAAGACATCTTGCTTTATGATGTATGTACAAACGCACTTCTATTTAATGCGAAAGATGAGAAACTTGAGGGCAAAGAGAAGATGCGGCGATTCAAATTAGCACATAAAATTTATGGTACAAAAGAGCTGGTTTCCATTGATGTTGAAGACGTTGCTCTTATAAAAGAATTAGTCGCAAAGATTTATTCGACACTTATAACGGGTCAAGTTTGGGAGTTACTTGAAAAAGAGAATTAAAAATGCCAACTATCTACACTGAGCCAGAACAGACTGAGAAAAAGCATTATAAAGGTGAGGCAGAGGCTTCGGATGCTGATAAGAAGGAAGTAGGGGGAGAGAAAAGTTTAGTAATCCAGAATATATTGTTTCAATCTGATGCCAATGCACAGACTCAAGCAGATAGTTTGCTTGCCCGCTTAAAAACAAGAAAGGAATATATGGAAATTACCTCCGAATACTGCGTCGTTCCAGTAGAAAGGCGTGATAGTATAATTGTCCAGGAGCGTGTTACTCACGAAAAGGATATTAATCATACGGGGCTTGTTCGGGCAGTTAAACTATCTATAACACCCGTAAGTCAATCTTTAACTATAATTCTCGAAGAATAAAATAATTCTTGACAAAAAGTTCTATAAGTTTTATCATTAATATAGGTGCAAATAAATGCCTCTGGGTAAAATCAAATTAATAATTAGCGTCTCCCTTGTAAATCCTGTTTTATCTCTTACCCAGAGGCAGACAGGTATGGGGAGACGTTTTTATATTAAAAGATAAATATGAAAAAAACCTGTAAGAAATGTGGAGAATTTAAAGAACATAGAGCCTTTGGATTGTGTTATAATTGTTATTCTAAAAGATGGAGTGCTGAAAATCCAGAAAAAATAAAGAAAATCCAGAAAAAAAGTTCAAGAAAATATTATATTAAACATTTAGAAAAAGAAAAGGCACGAGGAAAAAAATATTGTGCTGAAAATATAGAGAAGGTAAAAGCAAGGTATAAAAAATATAGAACTGAAAATCCAGAAAAAGTAAGAAAGGCTAGCGATAAATGGGCAAAGGAACATCCAGAAAAAGTAAAAGAATATAAAAAGAAAAGCGCAATAAATTTTAGAATTAATCATCCAGAAAGAGTAAGAGAATTTAACAAAAAATGGCGAGAGAAATATCCAGAAAGAGTAAAAGAGCTAGATAGAAAGAAAACGAAAAAATATAGAATTAATCATCCAGAAAGAATAAGAGAATACAAACTTAAAAGAAGAGTAAATGGTACAATTAAAAGTGGAATTATAAAGCAAATTATAAATGAAAATATCCTTCATTATGGAATAATCACCTGTGAAAAATGTGAGAAGGAATGTGAGACACATTTTCATGTAGACCATATTATCCCAGTTAGTAAAGGTGGAAACAATAATTATAATAATCTGCAAATCCTTTGTGCGAAATGCAATCAAGAAAAAGCCACAAAAATTGCAGACTATCGGCAAGATATTGAAGGCAATCAATTATTTTTAAGAGAGGCAATATAAAATGAAAATCAAAATTTTAGGTTTATCATTTCTAGCTATTATCCTGCTTATATCTTGTAAAAGTCCAGTCTCTCCAGAAGCAACAAGCATAAATCCATTGGATAAAGTCATCTTAGAAATTAATGGAGAAGTAACGAAAACAAGTGATTCAACTGGTAGATGTCAGATAACAGGATACATTAAAAATGTAGGACAGGCAACAGCTTATAGAGTTATTGCAAGATTTAAAGTTTATGTAGATATAAACAAAACCATAGAAATCGGCATAGAAGGTGGTGGCAACTGGTTATGTAATATGGCTTTATTTCCAAGAGATAAAGAACATTTTGATGTACGCACTATTGACCTTTATCCTTGTGAAGATATAAAAGCACTTGAAATAATAATTGAATATAATACTGAATCTAATGCTTCTGGCACACCTAAGTATTATGCAACAAGACAATCACAAACACTTACTTATATTTTTTATTAAGCAGAGAATAATAAATCTTGACCAAAACATGACTAATAGTATGATAATAATAAGTTTTTCAGAGTATATGAAAATCCTACCAAAATAAATTTTCAAATTATTTCAGAAAAGGCTTGACATAGGTATTCAGTATGCTATAATTATTTATGTTATGCATAATATGGAGCAATAACAATGAACCAAAGCAAACTGTACTTAAACCCTAAAGATAATAAACTATATCGATTTTATCGCATTTGCCGATTGCGAAATTGCAATGAAGAAATATACACAAATTATAAGCAGAAAATTTTTTGTTCACCCGAACATCAGCAATTATATTGGCAAAATATAAGAGAAGGCGATAGAGCGATTGTGGATGAAGTATCGAGGCAAGCAAAAGAGATTGAGAAATTAAAAGAAAAGATGGGAATGAAATAATGAACTCTAACAAAAAATGGCAATTTGAACTTCGTCGAAAATTAGAGCATGAAGCATTTAACGAAAAATATAAATGTTTTATTTGTGGCAAAAAAGAAAATTTACATATTCATCATTTAATCTATACAAATGATAAAGAAGGTTTTTTTAATCCAAAATACTGGAGAATTCTTTGTGCAAACTGTCATGCTAAAACACCAAGAAAGAAAAGGAATTCTAAAATTATAAAAGGCTCTAAAATTATAAGTTTTTGTGATTATTGTGGAAAGAAAATGAAATTTTTTTATAAAAGAAAATATTGTGATTATTGTCTTTTGGTTCATTATTATAATTGGTCACATGAAGAATATATTAAATTATATAAAAATTCCGAATATTTAAATATAAGAGAATTAAAGGAGGAATCATGAAACCTAAAATCACACTTTTATCAATATGGAAAGCCATTGAGAAAGCGATGCTTATAATACTGATTCCGCTTGTGATTGTGCTTAGTACCATAGTCACGATGTGGCTAGAGATAGAGATGAGCAGGATAAGAAGATGATGCAAGGAAAAATGCAATCGCTAGGTGATTTAATAGTTAGCTCGGCTACTGATATTTTCGAGCTAAAGCAGTTTGAACGGAAAGAGGACTGCCAGGACTTCGAGAAATCAGAGATTTGCCCTGTCTGTAGTGCAAAGTTGCAGCCAGGAGAGCGGTTCTGCTCTGACAACTGTCGAGATTCTTTTTATGATGAACGAGGGGAAGGATGAGAGAAATTAAATTCAGAGGAAAAGGAAAAGATATCGAAGAATGGATTTATGGATATTATTGGAAACAACGAGATGATAAGCATTGGATTCGACCTGTTGAGGCAATTGGTAGTTTTTCAATTCAAGTAATTCCTGAAACGGTAGGACAATATACAGGGCTAAAAGATAAAAATGAAAAAGAGATTTATGAGGGGGATATTATTAAAAGTCCTGTCTGGAAATGGACTAATAAAATAATTAAATTTCAAGAGGGAAGTTTTATTATAGCAAATTCTAAAGGTTCAAATTATAAACCATCTAGGGTTTTAAATCGCCATAAAATAAGACATGAAAATATAGAAATCATCGGCAATATCTATGAAAATCCTGAATTAATAAGGAGAAATAATGGGTAAACCAAAACAAGCAATAATAACTGGACTCAATGATAAACAAAAGAGATTGCTCAAAGTCCTTTTAAAGTACCAGGAAGCTGTTTGCAGACTGAAAGAGGATGAGAGAAGAAAGGAATATGAGAGATGAGGAGAAGCAAATGAAACCTAAAATGACAATTGAACAAACGGATAATGGATGGATATTGTCTTACTATGAAAGTGCCCGAAACAAGACAACTGTATGTACAACATGGGAAGCTGTCCTACAAGTCCTTGACGAATATTTCGGTTGGCACAATATGTATGGTCAATTAAAGAAAAAATTATAGAGGAGGAATCATGAACAAGAAAGACTATCTCTGGTTAGGCATAGGCTTACTAGAATTAGCCGGAATCATAGCGATGGTGATTTTAATAAATAAATAAGGAGGGAATTATGCCTAAAACAACACCTAAAACAACAATGATAAAAATTGGATCGGTCTGGAAGGGCCAGACAAAGGAAGGGATTGCATTTTATAGCGGACCGATTAGTGTTCCCTTTCCCATTCTATTAGACAAAAATCATCGGATTTTAGTCTTCAAGAATAAAAGCGAGAACGAGAGAGCACCTGATCTGGATATTCTCATAGCCGAAGCAACACCTGCCGAAGAGCAATCCAAAACTTTCGATGATGATGAAGCATTATTTTAAAGAGGAGGAATTATGACTGAGATAAAAAAACCATTAATTTTCGAGAAAATCCCTGCAATAATGGCAGACATGCAGGCCATCGGTAAGAATAGAAAAAATGAGGCACAGAAGTATAGTTTTCGTGGCGTGGATGATGTTTACAACGAAGCTCATGATGTATTCACGAAACATAAAGTTTTTACTGTTCCCACGGTTCTTGATGCTCATCATGAAGAGAGAAAGAGCCGAAGCGGGGGAGTGCTAATCTATCGAATCTATACCATCAAATATACTTTCTATGCAGAGGACGGGAGTTTTATTGAGGCTACGGTAGTAGGAGAGGGTATGGATTCTGGAGATAAGGCTGGCAATAAGGCAATGAGCGTTGCTCATAAATACGCTTTGCTACAAGTGCTTTTAATCCCCACAGACGAGCCGAAGGATCCGGAAAACGAAAGCCACCAAGTAGATGACAAGCCAAAAGTTCAAGACAAGGCAAAAAAAGCTCCGGAAGAATATCCAGAAGAGACAAAATACCCAGATGTAAACGAGAAGGATTCCTATCGGAACATTACGCTTGTGCTTTCTGATGGGAAAAAGAAGACGATGACGAAGTTTGATGTATTCAAATGCTATAGAAAAGTCAAGGATGCAATAGGGGCAGATACTTATTATACGATTTTGGGTAATGCTGGTTATGAACATATGAATCAAATTCCAGATGATCAACTTCCAAAGATATATGCAGAGCTGATGGAAGCATACAAGTTTCAAAAGGATAGTCCGGAAAAGCCTAAGGAAACTGAAGATGAATATCCATTCTGATAAGAAAAAATGAAAAAGCAGGATTATTCAAATAGGTCGCATATGCATCCGACCTATAGGATAAATAATGGCCTCATAGTTCCGGGAGTGACGTCTATTACAGGAATTCTAGGATTTGCCACCGAACAACTAATTTATTGGGGTTGGGACCTAGGGATACAAGGGATTGATTACAAAGTATTCAGGAGAGAGTTAGCAGATATCGGAACACTAACCCATAAGATGATAATTAATCATTTTTATGGCAAGGAAACCGACACTAAAGAATATTCTCATACCATAATTGATACAGCAGAGAACAGCCTAATCAAATTCTATGAATGGGAAAAGAACCATGAATTAGAGCCGATATTTTTGGAAAAATCTTTTGTATCAGAGAAGCATAAATTTGGAGGGACTTTAGATTTTTATGGCTATGTGGACAAGAAATTGACTTTGGCAGACTTCAAAACAGGAACAAGAATATATGAAGATAATTTTATCCAACTTGCAGGCTATGAGTTATTGCTAAATGAAGCAAACCATAAAATCGAGAGACGAATGATTCTTCACCTTCCGCGAGATGAGAGAGAAGGTTATCGGGAATTTTCGCGGCCGGATCTGATTGCCGAAACGATTATATTCCTGACGGCAAAACGGATTTATGACATAAAAAAAATACTTGATAAAAGGAGAAAATAATAATGGGGAATGATATCAAAAATTTAGAGAAAAATGTTTTAACTTTTCCGGACATAGTAAAGGGGATCGTCATTGCAAATGATGATCAACTTTATAAGGGAAATCAGATCCTCTTGAAAATTAGGGACAAACAGAAGGAAGTCAATGACGTTTTCGATCCAATGATAAAAAGGGCCCATGAAGCACATAAAGAAATTATTGCCCAGAAAAAGAAATTCCAAGTTCCATTAGAGGAAGCAGAACAATATCTTAAACACCAGATTGCGCCTTATCTGGCAGAGAAGGAAAGAATTCGTAGAGAGGTCGAAGAAAAGATTAGAAGGGAAAGAGAAGAAGCCGAAAAGAAAGCCAGGGATGAAGAAAACAGAAAGCTTCAGGAAGCACTAGAAGCCGAAGAAGAAGGCCGAACAGAAGATGCTTATAAAATCATTGACGAAGTCAAACAGAAACCAAGCCCAGCGATAACCCCGATTCCGGAAAAGACAAAGCTTGAGGGAACATCTTTAAGAACAATCTGGCGATGGGAAATGACAGATAAGGACAAAATTCCTAGAGAATATCTAAAAGTTGATGAACAGAAAATTTCGGCCGTAGTTAGAGCATTAAAAGGAGCTACTCGCATTCCGGGAATAAGAGTCTATTCTGAAGATATCGTTGCATCAAGAGGCTCAAGATGAGTGAAAAAATATTGATTAGAAAGACAAAACTGTTCTGTCCTTTCTGTGGGAAGAAGCTCAGAAAGTATGCAATTCGCACAGATATTTTTTTGAACAGATGTTACGCATATTGTTCAGCCTGCAAAAAAGAATATTCTGTAACTATTTTCCCAGAAGATGAGGCGAATAATGTGGAGTTCTGGTGGAAAGAAGGCGAGCCCATAATGTTAGACACGATAAGAAAGAAGAAAAAGAAATGACTCAGAACACAGTAATGGCAAAATGTTTCAAATGTGATGGCTATACCAAGCACTATATCTTTGGCACAAGAGCTGTCTGTACGATGTGCGGGGATGAGAAAAGGCTGTGCTGCCTCAAAGTCCTGGAATTTCTGCCACTAAAACAGGGCGGAAGCGAGAAGAGAATTTGAATAACAATGGCAGGCATGGTCACATTTTGGGCTACCTCCTTTCCCTGGGATATTGTTCTGTGCCTGCCTCTTGTTATATCAGGAGAGGGCTTGCCACCTGGCTTTTTTCTTCTTTCACCCAGGCGATTAATCTCTTGCCCTCTCCTTTAAATAATGTCTGCCAAAAGGATAAGCAATTATGAACGAGGTCATAAAAACAAAATATGGTTCGGAAATCTCAGTCCTAGAGCTACTTCCCTCTTTCCAGTCCAATGGCAAGAGAGTGGACATGGTTTTCATAATGTTTGAGCACACAGGATCTGAGACGGAATCAAACGTTAATGATTTACGGCCGTCAAGAGCTTTGGATAGAAGGCTGGCAGAATTGAGGGGAAATGGTAAAGAAGAAAGGCTTATATAAGAAATATCATGAGAAAAGGACAGCATCATATAAAATCAATTAAAAAAAGAATTAGCCAAAAACCTAAAGGAAGACATTCTTCAATTTCTACGGAATTTAAGCTTGGACATATTCCTTGGAATAAAGGAATGAAAGGTATTTATCGTTCTGAATCAAGCACAAAATATAAAAAAAGGCATAAACCTCATAATTGGAAACCAGTAGGTACGATTTCAATTCGATGTGACCATCGGAAAGAACCAGTTAAATTCATAAAAATAGCAGAACCAAAGAAGTGGGAATATTACTCAAGATATATTTGGATAAAAACAAGAAAAAGGGAAATCCCAAAAGGTTTTATAATTTATCATCAAGATGGGAATAGTTTAAATGATAATCCTGACAATTTAATTTGTGTGCCCAGAAGTATCCATATAATTTGGCTTGGAATTGATATTAAAAATTTTAAAAAGAAAGCAAGAGAAAGTGCATCTTTAGCTTTAATTAAAAGATGGGCAGAATTGAGGAAAATTAATGCTTGACAAGCTGTGTTGGGTTTTATAGAATAAAAACATGCCGGTAAGAAACAATGAGAAATGAATTAACAGCCCTCGACTTGGTCTGCTCTTTAATTAGAGTATCCACTTGCTTACCGGCAAGATCGGGAAGAGGGCTTTTTTTATTCCAGGAGGGTGAATGAGTAAAACTGATTTGATTAAACGAGCTGAAACATTACCAGTAACAATTGATAAACTTCATAAATTTATACTTATAGGCAAGCAAAAACTTATATCTTGTAGAGCTGAAATAAGAGCAATAGATGATGCAAATTTGAGTAAAGATGTTCGGAATCAGAAACTAAAAGAGACACAAGGTTTAGCTGAAATATTACTAATAGCAGAAGCGAAAATGGGGGAATTGTTGATTAAAAATCCACCAGGGTTCCGACGTGGGAACTCTGGTCAAATAATACAAAATCCATTGCCTTTAAATATTACGAAAAAGCAATCCCATTATGCACAAGAATTGGCTAGGCATCCAGAAGCGATTGAAAAAGTAGTCCAGAAAACTATTAAAGCTAAAAATATCCCGCGTCGCGATCTTGTTCTTAGGGAGATAAGAAAAACCGAAAGAGAAAAAAGAAAAACGATTATTTCAGATTTACCGGATATCACAGAAAGACATCAATTATATTGTTGTGATATTAAAGATGCACATAAGAAAATTGAGGCTAATTCTGTAGATTGGATTATAACAGATCCGCCATATCCAAAAGAATATCTTGAATTGATTAAGCCTCTCGGAGAATTCTCAAAATGTGTACTTAAAAAGGGTGGTTCGCTTATTTGCATGATAGGCCAATCTTACCTTCCAGAAGTCTATTCAATACTTAAAGAACATCTAACTTATAACTGGACTTGTTGCTATCTTATGCCAGGAGATGCAGTAAAAATTTGGCCAAGAAAGATAATCACAGCATGGAAACCTCTATTATGGTTTATAAAAGACAGTAAGCCAAAAGAAGTGATTTATGATATCTTCAAAAGCCAAGCAAAGGATAAAGAACACCACGATTGGGGCCAATCTGAATCTGGAATGGCAGATATAATTGAAAGATTTACGTTTCCTGGAGAAATTATTTGCGATCCTTTTCTCGGGGCGGGGACAACTGGTCTTGTTGCCTTAAATATGAATAGAATCTTTATCGGACTTGATAATGATATTGAAGCCATAAATAAAACAAAAAAAAGATTTGAAGGAATATTAAATGACAAAGCCTGAAATAACAGGAAAAAGAGATTTGACTTTTAGTAATTGGATAAGAAAAAAATTACCAGATAGTAAAACTGGACTCCTTATTTCTGATCTTGATTTCATAATTTGTAATTATAAATCGAAAACCATAATGTTAATTGAAGTTAAAACTAGAAATAAGATATTACCAGAATGGCAAGAAAGATTATTTCAAAATATAAATAAATGGATTAGAAATGGTATTGATAAAGATTGGATTTATTTGGGATATCATGTAATAAAATTTGAAAATACTTTTTTTAATGATGGGAAATGTTATTTTGATGAAAAACTTAAAACTGAAAGAGAAATAATAAGTATATTAAGTTGGTAAAAAAGGATAAATAATGCCTGAAGGTAGAATGTTAAAAAAGTGTATTTCAGATAGCAAGAAACTAGGTGCATTAACTAGTGATTCAGCTAGGCTTCTTTATACATGGCTTTTGCCGCATCTCGATGTTGAAGGGCGATATTCAGCCGATCCGGAAATAATAAAAGGACATATATTCCCTAAAGTAAAATCAATGACTGTGTCTAAAATAAAGAAATTGTTATTAAATTTGGATGAAATTGGTTTAATTATTCTATATAGAAATAATAGCGAAGACTATCTTCAGTTAAAACAATTTACAAAATATCAGAAAATTGACAAAAAAAAAGAAGCATCATCAAAAATATTAGCTTATACCTCTGTTGATTCTGTAATTACTCCTGCGAACTCAAGAGTTACTCCGGAGAACTCATCCACAAGTAAAGTAAATGTAAGTAAAGTAAATGAAAGTAAAGAGAAGGCCGAATCTCTCTATGAAAAATTATTTAAAGACTTTTGGGAAGCATATCCAAAGAAGGTAGCTAGAGATGTTGCAAAAGAAAAATTCATGATACTTATGCGACAAGGATTATCAAAAGAGATAATTAAAGCTTTTAATGGATATGTGGATTATCTAAAAATGCGTAAGGTAAGAGATAACTTCGATCAGGAAGTATTGAATCCGGCAACATTTCTAATGAAGAATAGATGGAAAGACTATGTGGATTTTTCATATAAACCACCTTTATAGGAGGCTTGAATGGACACATCAAAAACTTATATTAAAATGTGTGATTGCCCTGAAATTCAGGAACAATGGAAAATGGAAATTGGTGATTGGATTTGGAGGAATTATAGGGATATAAGTGGATTTCCTAAAGAGATAGAAGATAAAATTTGGAGTAAAGACAAACTTGAAGAAGTCCAGATATTAACTTATATCTCCTCTATAGGAGGATATTATGTTGCAAAAAACACCAATGGAGAAAGCAGAACTTTTACACAAGAGGAATATCTTAAAGACAGATTTATTTGGCTTCCTCGCCAAGACCAGATTCAAGAGATGATAAACTATTGTTCAACTAATTTTATCTGTGGAATATATGATTGGTTTATTGAGATAGGTGGAGAAGAAAAAGAATTTTCTCCTTCTTCTTCTTTAAACTCACCGTCCCCGAAGTCGGCATCAGAAAAAACAGGAACTACTTACGAACAACTTTGGCTGGCTTTTTATATGCATGAATACCATAAACTTATTTGGGATGGGGCTAAGTGGATAGGGGAGTCATAAAATGAATCCTGAATTCTATATCGAAATTATCATGAGAGACCACAGAGGCAAGGATAAGGCATATAGACCGCTAACTAATTTAGGGAATCGAATGGATAGAATTTGTTTAAACTGTGGTAATGAAAAGGAGGAATAGATGAGCAAGACGATTAAGATATACCATTGGGAAGAGTGGAAGGAACTCTGCGAGGAACACAACGAAAACCCGCATGAGATTGCAGACTTGAGCCTTCCTGCAAGAAGGCAGATAGGTGGCGGAGATACTGAGGATTATATTTACTGTGGTTTGTATCCAGAAGAGGAGGATGACCCAGAGCCACTTGTTCAATATATGAGTCGGTATAGGGCTGAAGAGGGGTGAGGAGGAACAATGACCATTAGAAAATTATTAAAGAAATATGAAGGGCTCCAAAAACAGGGCTATGAAACCATTTTTATTGTTACAGTAATACAAGATTTGTACCAGATTGTGAGAAACTATGATGCGAGAAAAGCAACTATGGAATGGAGGAATAAATGACTTGGTGGATTTGGCTAATACTTGTCATATATTTCGGATGTAACCTATTTGTTGCTATCTGGTTGAGCCGAACTTCACGAGGAGCTACGACTTATGTTAATAATCCTGTGCTTTTTACATCGGTATTTCTATTCGGGGGATTGGCAGGGATTATAATATTAGTGAGTGACGGGATTAAATGGATAATAAAATGTTTAAAAAGAAAAAATTAAAGATATTGCTGTTAGATGTCGGGATTGTATTTATGGATATTCTAGAGGGGGTATTCATAGGTCTCTTTGCAATTTTGACTTTTCCTATCTGGGGATTCATGGCTTTAGGTGATGTTATTGGCGAAGCGTGTGAGAACTGGAGAGCATCAAGGCAATATGCCGAGGATATGAAAGAAATTAATAGTAGAAAGGAAAAGGAATGAGAGATGGATAAAGTTAAAATAAAATGTTGGAAATGCAACGGCACTGGAAAAGCTTTTTATCATTCAAAATATCATGAAGAAGTTGACTGTACAATAAGTTGTTGGGCGGCGGGTTGTAGGGAAGGGGTTTGTAGAATATGCGGAGGTAAGGGATATGTAGAAGAGGAATTATTTGAAAGGAAGAGTTAAGGAGTGAGGGATGAAAAAACCTAATATTAGAAAATGGTTATGCAACCTTTTGAAGTGCAAACAGATGGACTGCACAGAAGAAATCGCAAGTGAGGTGAAGAAAGCCCAGGATGAGTGTAATCAGATTATTAGGTGGAGAGAGGAGAAACTAATAGAAGAACATGGCATAGAAGAAGAAAAGCTGAGAATAAAAATATCAGAGATAGTAGAAGAATGTAGATTTTGGGAACAGAAATATGATGAATGCATGGGAGACAAGCCCGATCCGCTACCTACCAGCAAGGCAATCAAGTCCCTCGAAGTCAGAGACGGCAAGTTCTGGGTGAATAGCAAGGCAACAGTGCTTATAGGTTGTAGTCGTTGGGAAGCTCTGGCACGGGCAAAAAAAATCTGGTATGACTGGGGAACTAAAAGTTTTGAATGGTATGAGGAACAGCTCATAAAGTCTGGGATTAATTATGTACGACATGGAATAATTCCTGACTTTGAATTCATCAGACAGCATTGTAAGCACATGGGAGAGAATGGAATCGTAGTCAAGCTCACAATCCATAACAGCCAAATTGAATATGACATGGGAGACCCCTTTGATGCTGTAGATGCAACGATAGATTTACCTAATGTATTTTATGATGTGCATAATGAATTTTTAGACTCGGAAACAGATATTCAAAAAGCAAAAGAGTTAATTGGTTATATTAGAAACTGTGGTGGCATTTGTTCGGCAGGTGCTTGGGGGCATAGTCCTAATGGTCAGGCGTATTCAGAGAGATTTGACCCAACACATAGTCTTAATCAGGTTATTTCTGTACATAGAGAGTGGACAAAAGATTGGATTACAAGATACGCAGGACATGGAAAACCTGTAGATAGAGATGAATATTTCGACAGAGGCGACCTGGGATTAGAAGGCACCAAGCAGATAATGCGGGATACGGTTGAGGCTGGTGGGCATTGCAATTACTACGGCTTTCGGGACAAATCTATACTACCAGACCTTGAACATCCTGACCCTGAATCTTGGGATAAATATTTAAGTTGGATTGGAAATTACTGTAAGAAAATTAATGGGGTTTAGGGAGAGTGAGAGATGAAAGTTGGATTGATTGATGTGGATTCTAAGATACCAAATCTAGCACTTATGAAGATATCTGCATATTTCAAGGCTCAAGGACATAAAGTTGAATTAACGTCCTCTCTTTTTGCTAACAAATATGATGAAATTTTTGCCTCTAAAGTCTTCAATTATACAGAGAAACCAATGTTGCCAGACAAGGCGATCGTTGGAGGATCTGGCTATTCATTAGAAACAAAACTTGATGAGGACATGGAAAATCTTATGCCCGATTATTCACTTTATAACTGTGGTTATGCTATGGGATTTACTTCGAGGGGCTGTAATCGCAATTGTCCATTTTGTATTGTGCCAAAAAAAGAAGGAAAGTGGCGATCTGTCTGTGACATTTATCAATTCTGGAATGGACAGGATCAGATTAAGTTATTAGATAATTCACTTAATACTAATGAGATACACTTTGAATTAATCCTTAATCAAATAATAAAGAATAAAATCAAAGTCGGTTTTATCCAAGGACTAGATATTAGATACTTATCTAAGCAGCAAGCTCATTTATTATCAAAAGTAAGACTATGGAAACAAATTCATTTTGCTTGGGATTTAATGGCAACAGAACCTTTTGTAAGACATGGAATTTCAATTTTATATCAGCATAAGTTATGTAATAAATCTATGTTTTATGTACTGATCGGATTCAATACAACACAAGAAGAGGATCTATATCGTGTGGAAACATTAAGGGGTTTGGGGATTGATCCGTTTGTGATGCCTTATAATAAATTCAATAGATATCAAAAGGACTTTGCTAGATGGGTCAATATGAAGGCTATATTCAAGACTGTAGAATGGAAAGATTATAATAGGAGTAAAAAATGTGCATAAAAATAAATGTCAAAAAGTTTCTTAAAGAGTTTTTTACTGATTCAATCTTATCGTTAACTGGGATGATATCTGGAATTGTCCTTTTTCTTATAGGGATTTTTAAGAATGAAGTACTTTTTCAGATTACTGGTATAACGATAGTATTTCTTGCGATAGTTCATTTAATACGGGTTCAGAATAAGAAATTAGTCCCTAAGCCCGAACCTCTGCCAGAACCAGCCCCACCCGTAGTGCCAGAGCCAATCATAGAAAAGCCGAAGCCACCCTGGTTTGGTGCGAGTGTTTATGAGTTGATTCAGATGGAAATTGAGTTAATTAAAGCCTTTCTTAAACAGCTTAAAAAAGCAGGGGGGAACGCAACGGAAATATTCCTGGTTCACTCACACAACAACAACACTTTTCAGCCTTATAAGTACGACAGACAAAAGAAACAATTTGATTTAGAAGTGTGGAATCCTATGTATTGGGTTAGTTTTAAATGCTTTCTTACGACTTGTAAGATATTTGGCATAGTCCCTTTCATCCGCATACATGACTGGTGTTCAATCAAAAATCCTGAACTGGCAAAGTATTACTGCTTCCTAAATAACGTCCAGGGATTCACAAGCGTGTATGATGAGGGATTGTATCCATATTACTCAATACTGAATGCAAGAATACCCAAAGAGCTGAAAGATGCTGGGGTAGAGCAGTTTTTTATCATCCCAATGTCGGAATGTGACGGAATGAGTGATCAAGTATGGAACTTTAATCATCGGTATCTTCTGGATATGCTATATTTTGGAACTGACTTGCGTCAGTATGATGTTCCTGAAGACCAAATAATAATTTCGGCAGCTACAAAACATTTTGATAGACTTATGAACTTAGGGTGCAGGCTGGAAGTGCATGGAATTGCAGACGTGGAAGATTTAGTTACGGCAATTCAATTATATGGAAATAACATCTTCGGGAACGGCGACGGCTGTAACGGAAATGGCATAAAAAGCTGGAATGGATATGGAGAACCATCAATAGACCAGGCAATAGAGCTGGGAAAGTATATCAGGAATAATGATTTATTTGGCTATATATACAAGGCCAGAGAAGGATATCAGACGCGGGGTGAGGTTCACCCAGAGCTGGTTAAGTTTAGTGCATTAAAAGCACTAGTGGGAAAATGACTGAAATAACATTAACTATCCCGGGAGAGCCGAAAGGAAAGCAGAGACCTAGATGGGGTAAGCATGGAACTTATACTCCGAAAGACACAGTGAACTACGAGACATATATCAAGGAGTTGTTCGTGGCTAAGTATCCTGATTTTGTCCCAATGGAAACAGCATTATCATTAGAACTTATTGCATATTTTACAATCCCGAAATCAGCAAGCAAAAAGAAGCAGAGGCTTATGAGGCTTCATATACTTAAGCCAACCAAGAAGCCCGACTTGGACAACTGCATAAAAATTATTGATGCTTTAGAAAGCTTGGCCTATAAAAATGACAATCAATTTGTGGCAATTGTTGCGAAGAAATATTATTCGATGAGGCCAAGATTAGAGATTAGGATAACGGGGGTATGATGAATAGACAGCAGAAAAAGAAGCGAAAAGAGGCAACAAAAGAAGCTCAGCGGATTAAAACTGAATATAACGAAAGCCATGTCGAGGAGTTAAGAATGCGGATTGAGCAACATAGGCTGGAGAAAGCAACAAAGCTAAACCTCTCTGAGAAGCGTAAACTGAAAAAGCTCAAAAAGAAAAGGCAGGCCAACCTCAAATCTCGCATGAAGAAAGGCCTTATAACGGAAGAGGAATATAAAGAGAAGATGAAAGAAATTTTACATATAAGGAGGTGATTTAGATGCAAGGAAATCCTGAAATCGTACTGGCGATTATGGCGATTTTCGGAATTGGGGTGATTGGAGTCGTCGAGTTCATCAAGCGGATCCTGAAGACAGAAGGGCAAACTGTAGTCAATTTTGTGATTACTGGGGTTGTGTCGTTCGCAGCAACAGCGGCCTATCTGATGAAAGCAGATTTGTTCTCAATCGGGGCGTTGATTCTGTATGGGATTATTGTCTTCGGGGAGGCCTCAGGGCTCTATCACGTTTACGCAAAGAATCAATAATTTTTTAGGACTTGTGGGAAGGGGAGGGCAAATTGAGGAGGTATTATGAAATATCAAACAACAATTAAGGGAACAAGTCCTCTTTTACAGCATCGTTTTTCCACACCAGAAGAGGACCCAAAATGGACAAAGCAAGTTGGATTAAGAGATTATAGCAAAGATGTTTTAATGTCTTTGTATACAGACGAAAAGGGTAAACCGTGTCAACCAGCAGACCATATTTGGAGGGCTCTAGTTAAAGCAGCAGTTAATTTTAAAATTCCAGGGAAAGGTAAAAAGACTTATAAAGACTTAACTCAAAGTGCTTTGTTTATTTATCCTGATATAATACCGCATAAAATTCCAGAATGGAAAACTGATAGGCGTCCTGTTGTTATTCAGCGTTCAAGAATAATAAGAGAACGGCCTAGATTTGATAAATGGGAACTATCTTTTGAAATAGATGTAACTGATTCTCAATTACCTATGGATGTGGTGAGGAGACTTTTGGAATATGCTGGAAATTATACTGGCATAGGTGATTTTAGACCAAGATTTGGACGGTTTATGGTAACTGAATTTAAAGAAGTTAAATGAGGCTTGGTATGGTCTGGTGGGGTCAGGTATGGCTTGGTAAGGTACGGTCAGGCCCGGTAAGGTTTGGTGAGGTGAGGCATGATAAGGTAGGGCAAGGTGAGGTTTAACAGCACTAATAAAATTGAGGTATGGTCAGGCGTGGCAAGGCGAGGTTTGGTCAGGTTTGGTGAGACGTGGCACGGTCAGGCGAGGTCTGGTATGGTGCGGTGGGGTGAGGCAAGGTTTGGTAGGGTGAGGTTTTAATTTGATAAATCAGGAGAAAATATGCCAAAATTGAAAGCGTATGTAATCAGTTGTTCTGGGGACGCCATTGACCTGGATGCGCGAAATCTCTTCGTCTGGGGAAGCTATGGCCGTGCGACCTGGCTGCCAAGAACGAAAGCAGAGATGAAAAAGCGTCTGGAAATGTGCAGGAGAGAACAGAAATGTGGCAATTGCGATGCAGAGATACATGAGATTGTCA
>Ga0307378_10004578_pt1 | contig 19646 bp, 19 predicted proteins | sample UN1MG_FD_202238 | JGI IMG/M metagenome (GOLD analysis project Ga0307378, IMG submission 202238) | Soil microbial communities from Risofladan, Vaasa, Finland - UN-1 | ecosystem: Environmental > Terrestrial > Soil > Coastal area > Acid sulfate soil | place: Finland: Risofladan, Vaasa | collected... | reverse complement strand
GCCAACAGCTTTGTCCCTGACCTTATCAACTGCATCTTCGCACCATGCTGAAAGGATGTCGCGGCTGTTCTGCAAGTCACGCTTTCGTTCCGGCGGACGGTCGCCCGATTCGGCCGGGGGGCGGCCCAATCCTATCGCTTTTATAATAAGCTCAGCCTGGCGGTCCGCCTCGTGGTAGCACGACTCAAAACACGTGATTAGCCTTCTTATACGAACGGCATCATCATCCAGCGGCGATATCGAATCTTCCAATGCATCGATTTCAGCCAGTTCCTCATCCCTGAGGGCAGGTTCGTCGTCAGGAATAAAACAGTTCTGCCAGCATGGTCTCAATGTGTCACTCATGTGTAATATTTTTCTTTCTCTCGGACAATGTTTTGCTGACTATTCCCGCAGCAGTTTTTCATAGACCGCTTCGATGGTATCGACCATCGTATCCGGCGCGAACTTCTTTTTCACCGATTCCCTGCCCTGCTCGCCGAGTTTTTTTCTCAAATCAACATCATCTATCAGCTCGGCGCAGGCTTTGATTAGTTGCCCGACATTCTTCGGCCCGATGAGCCGGCCGGTGTTTTCGTTGACCACTTCCCGCGCGCCGTCAACGTCGAAGGATATGGCCGGGCGGCCGCACAGCATCGCCTGCGGCAGCGTTCTTGCGAGACCTTCCCTCAGCGAGCAGTGGACGAGCATGTCCGATGACTGTATGGCCAGCGGAATTTGGCTCGGCGGCAAAAGGCCCGTGAACTTAATCCTATCGTCCAATCCCAGCTCGCGAGCCTGCTGTTTGTAATGTTCAGAGAGATTGCCGTCGCCAACGAAGAGCCAGACACAATTTTCAAACCGCTTCGAAAGATTTCTGGCCGACTCGATGATATATTCATGTCCCTTGAGCATGAACAGCCGAGCAACGGTGACGAGCACAACCGCATCTTCAGCGATTCCATACTTCCGGCGAAAATCTCGTTTTTTCTCCTGTGAAATCGGCTCCAGGAAATCATCCTCGTCAATAGCAGAATACGCCGTAACGTACTGTTCGGGTTTGCCGATTCCCACGGCGATCGATTGGGCCGTCATGGCATCGGCAACGCTGATGAAGAAATCCGTCCGTTTGGCGGCCGACTTCTCTACGGCGATATAAAACTTATTCAAAGCCTCGCTCTGATATGGATGAAAAGCCAGTCCGTGTATAGCATGGACAACCGCCGGGAGATGCTGTCTCATCTTGTCATTGCGAGGAACAGAGTGACGAAGTAATCTCAAAACGCAACGGCTGAGATTGCCACGGCCTGCTTCGCAGGCCTCGCAATGACAGAGGCTGCGGGCTGCGAACCGGCCCAATATCCCCGCCTTTGCGGAATGAGTGTGAACGATATCCGGCTGCAATTGCCGAAGCAGTTTCTTAATCTGAAAATAGCTGATCGTATCGTTAAAAGGATTGATTGCCCGGCGAAGCCTGTCTACAACCACAACCTTGTAGCCCTGCCCCTGTGCCTGGTTGAAAAGCTCGCCTTCCGGCCCCAGCGCCGGCCCGGTCACCAGCGTGACATCATGCCCCCGCTGCGCAAGCACCTTGCAGGTAATGAGCGTATTCTCCTGCGCCCCACCTAAAATTAACCTTGTTATTACATGAACGATTTTCATTCGGCTTTTTTGCCGCAGAGTTAATTTTTTATATAGCCACAGAGGACACAGAGCTCACAGAGAAAAACAAAGACACTCTAACAAAACCTAAACTTGTCATTCCGAGCCCAGCCCTGAGCTTGTCGAACGGGGCAGCCGAGGAATCTATTGAAATAGCCCCGCGGAGCGGTTCTTTATTCTTTAATTGCATCTTTATACTCTTTTATCCTTCCTTGAATAGATTATGTATTTCTCTCTCTGTGTACTCTGTGCTCTCTGTGGCTATAACAATTCTTGTTTTCTCTGCGGCTCAATATTTTATCCATATCAGGCAAAGTCCCTGCGGCGGGGCGAGGCGGCCGGCTGCGGTTCGGTTTTTTGCTTCGAGAATTTCATTCATCTTTTCGGGCTTCCATCTTCCCACACCGACTTCGACAAGAGTCCCGACGATATTTCTGACCATATTATACAGGAAACCGTCGCCTTCGACATTAACATATATCCACTTGTCCTCGGCTGTGACATCACAGCGGAAAATTGTCCGGACGGAACTTTCCCGCCGGTCGGCTGCGGAGGCAAAGGATTTGAAATCCTTTTTCCCAACGAGCAGTTGAGCGGCCCTGTTCATCGCCGGAACGTTAAGTTTCTTCGGTAAGTGCCAGCACTGATTCATCCGGAGCACGGGCCGGTTTCGACCCGTGTAAATCGTATAGCGGTAGAGCTTATTCTTAACACCGCCGAACAAGTCGAACCCACTCGGTACTTCTTCGGCGGATGTCACCACTATTTCGTGAGGGAGCCGGTCGTTGATCGCATCGGCAAAGTTCTTCGTGGGTATAGGCGATTCGATCTCGAACAGGGCAACCTGCCCCAGGGCGCTGACTCCGGCATCGGTCCGGCTGGCGCCGTGGATGTGAGTTCTAACTCTGACGAGATTAGAAAGGGCCTCGACAAGCTCGCCCTGGATGGTTCTCTTGCCCGGTTGTATTTGCCAGCCGGAGTACCGGCTGCCATCGTACTGCACGGTGAGTTTTATCTTGCGAATAGCCATTTTCTCAAGAATAAAGGAGTCAGAATCCAGAATTCAGAATGATTTATCCAGTGATCGATTTCTTAATAGTACGGTTATAAGCTGCAAGGACAAACTTATGGGCTTTTTGCCAGACGATTAAATCTTGAAAGTGCCTCGCCGATTGCCTCATTCTGACTCCTGGCTTCTGACTTCTGGATTCTACACTAAAGCAATTTTTCAGCGATTTGAACAGCGTTAAGAGCGGCGCCTTTTCGCAACTGGTCGCCGGCCACCCAGATATTGATGCCGCGGTTCTCTGGAATTGATTCATCCTGGCGAATCCGGCCAACGAAAATATCATCTTTGCCGGAAGCGTCGATCGGCATCGGGAAGCGGTTATGCTCGCGGTCGTCCAAAACTGTTACGCCCATAGCGGTGCCCAAAAGGTCTCTTACCTGGTCCGGCGTAATCGGATCGGCAAACTCCAGGTTAATGCTCTCGCAGTGAGCCCGGAAAACGGGAATACGAATGCACGTACAGGTCACCGCAATCTCGGGACAGTCGAAGATCTTCCTGGTCTCGTTGACCATTTTGACCTCTTCCAGATTATACCCGTTCGGCGCGAGATCGGAATTATGGCTGAAGACGTTGAATGCAATCTGATACGGGAACACCTTGCAGGTCGGCTCTTTACCGGCCAGAATCTCGCGCGTCTGCTCCTCAAGCTCGACCATCGCCGAGTGGCCGGCCCCGCTGGCGGCCTGGTACGTACTGACCACCATACGCTTGACAGGATTTGCCTTATGCAGCGGCCAGACCGGCACAATCCCGATAATTGTCGAGCAGTTCGGATTCGCGATGATACCCTTATTCTCCGCAATTGCCTGCGGATTTATTTCCGGAATCACCAGCGGAACTTCCGGATCCATTCGATAAGCCGAAGAATTATCCACCACAACCGCACCGGCCTCGACCGCAGGCGGGGCAAATTCTTTGCTGCGAGACGCCCCGGCACTGAATAAAGCTATATCAATCCGGGTGAAACTATTCTTCGTCAATTCTTCAACGATATAAGTCTTGCCCTTAAATTCGATTTTCTTGCCGGCCGACCGACTGCTCGCCAGCATCTTCAAAGAATCGAACGGAAAATCCCGTTCTTCGAGAATTCTTAGAAATTCCTGACCGACCGCGCCGGTCACTCCTGCTATCGCAAGATTACAGCTCATAACTACAAGCTCCCAAAATTTTGTATCCAAACTTAAGGGCAGCCGAACCGGACTGCCCATCAAACTTCTCAGAAAACCACTATCGGCACATTATAGCGTCTCTACCATCGAAATACAACGATCTTATCAATATTTTTCGCCATTCAATATTCAGCTACGAGTCTTGTCCGGAGATGTTCTCTGCCATACCGCCACCATGACCGAAGCTGTGATAATGCAGATGAATACGAATATCGCCGCCGGCATGGCCGTTTTCTCGCTAAAATGCTTCAACGCCAGGACCGTCCCCAAGCCGGCGTTCTGCATCCCAATCTCTAACGCAAGCGTCCGTCTTCTGGGCACATCCATTCGAAAAACCGACCCAACGCCATAGCCGGCCAGCATTCCATAAACATTCAAAACGACCCCAGCGGCCACGATAACCGCCGTAACCTGTGCCAGGTAAGACTTGTTGAGAGCTATCACCAGCGAGCAGATGAATATGATGAACGTTACCGATATCGCCGGGAAAACCGGCAGAATCTTCTCGATCTTGCTCTTGAAATAATGCCTCACTCCGAATCCGACAAACAACGGAACAATCACCATTTTTATAACACTGGCCATCATATCCATGAATGGAATTTCCAGCATCGACCCTGCTAATAGAAATGTCAATCCCGGCGTTAATACCGGACACAACAGCGTCGAGACCGTCGTCAGCGAAACAGAATACGCCGTATCCGCTTTGGCGATGTAACTCATCACATTGCTCGCCATAGCACCCGGCGCCGAACCGGTCAGTATCAATCCAACCGCAATCTCCGGCGGAAGGTTAAACAGCTTCGACAGAAGAAACGCCCCTACCGGCATAAGACTGAACTGCGCCGCCGAGCCGACCAAAACGATAGCCGGCTTTTGCGCGATCCGCTTAAAATCCTCGACCTGCAGCACAACCCCGATCCCGAACATAGTCAGCGCAAAGAACCAGTCCATGTAGTCCTTCAAAGCCACAAACGGTCCCGGCAAAAAATACGCCAACACCCCAAACAAAACCACCCAAACCGCAAAATATTTCGTATAAAAGGAAAGTATCTTCTTCAACATAGAACAAAGTATAAAGCTCTACCGCCCTGCCGACAATCTCAAAAGTGTCCGACTCCAAGTGCTTTATAGAATCATAGGTTCATAAATCCGTTGACTTCCCTCTTTCGAGGAGTATCCTTAATTTATGATTTATTCTCTGTGGAGACAACATGGCTCAAAATTCTAAGATCGAATGGACTGAATCTACCTGGAATCCTGTCACCGGATGTACAAAAATCAGCGATGGCTGCAAGAACTGCTACGCCGAACGGATGGCCTTACGTCTAAAAGCCGCCGGAAGTCCGAACTACGCCAATGGTTTCCATGTTACCCTTCACGAACACGCTCTTGAAATTCCATTACGCTGGAAGCGACCCCGGGCAATTTTTGTCAATTCAATGAGCGATCTTTTTCACAAAGATGTTCCTTTCGATTTCATCTCGAAAGTCTTTGATGTTATGCACCGGGCATCTCAACATCGATTCCAGATACTAACAAAACGCTCTGAGCGTCTGCTCAAACTCAGCACCAGGCTCTCGTGGCCGGAGAACGTATGGATGGGAGTGACCGTTGAGAACGCCGATTGTGCATTCCGCATAGACGATCTGAGAGAAACAGATGCAGCAATAAAGTTCATCTCTTTCGAGCCGCTCTTGGGGCCAATCTCCAGCATAAATCTTGAAGGTATCGATTGGTCCATTGTCGGCGGCGAGTCCGGTCCTAAAGCAAGACCAATGAAGCCGGAATGGGCTATAAATATACGCGATAAATCTCTTGCCGCGGGTGTCCCCTTCTTCTTCAAACAATGGGGCGGTGTAAACAAGAAGAAAAACGGCAGAGCATTGGATGGTCGAACATGGAACGAGATGCCGATTCGTCTTGAATCAAATTCAGGGAGTGTCAATTATGGGTCACAAGGCAGACAAATCGTTCTTCAACGAAAAACGGCACTGGTCTAAAAGAAAAGATAGGATTCTGGAGTGTTACCTGCCGCCCTACCTTGCAAAGATAGCTCATCTTAAAGCACCAATTCTTATTGTTGATGCTTTCGCTGGGCCTGGGAAATTCGGTGACGGGGAACCCGGTTCTCCTCTAATCATTTGCCAGAGTGTAAAAAAAGCTTTGTCAAAAGGTCTGTCCGTACCTGTATCTGTATTGTGCATAGAAGACGATAGAGAACTTTTCTCTCAACTCAGTAGATTAATTGGCAAATTTCCATTTGCTGAAACAAGACATGGAAAATTTGGTGACTATATTCAGCAGATTCAAGAAAAGGCTAAGGATCACAGCGTTTTTCTTTACGTCGACCCATTCACCGTTGAGGGCCTTGATTGGGCTCGTATGGATTGCGTCTTTCAACAATTGAGCATTTCTCATATGAGCATTGAAGTCCTTATGAATTTCAATGCCCGAAGTTTTGTTCGTCGAGGCTTGGCAGTTCTCAAACTTGCTGTTCCAGAATCCAATCCAGAAATTGAAGATACCGAAGAAATCGATGCTCCGCTTGTGACACCGCCATCAATTAAACGGTTGAACAGAGTCGCAGGTGGCGATTGGTGGCAGAATATTCTTGATTCCTCATCGAGCTTTCCTGAGAAGGTTCAGAATATGACAAATGGTGTTTGCGAACGGTTGCGAGAGAGATTTCAAGAAGTCTGTCAACATGCAATTAAAGCGTTGCCACATCATGACGTTCCCAAATACTACTTGATATTCGGCTCCCGTCATCCGGATGCATTGATGCTGATGAACGAGGAAATGGTCAAGAGCCTGCGAACACTTGCTGACCTCGCAAGACCCAAAGACCCTACTTTGTTCGAAATGCGACCCGTTGAGCTGGTCCCTGATATTGAGAAGTTACCTCAGATCATACTCAAGCATGCTTCACAACCCACAGAAAGAGGTACTGTGATCCTGAACGTAATCCGAGAATATTTTGGTCGCTTTTCTCGTAAAGAAATACGTGGCTGCATAGAGCAGTTACTGAAGAATAACCAGCTCCGTTCTGAAACTGGTAAAATTACAATGAACGACCAAGTCAAAATTTTCGCTGCCACATAATTTCAGGGGGAAAAATAATGGAGAACGGACCTGGCCGTTCGTATCAGTTTGAGTAATCATTCCCTTCGTCATACAGCGTCCAGAACCGCAATTGAATTTCAGGCCAGGATGTCCTTATAGTCGGCGCAGAATTTTTTTCTTTTGCATGGTGGGCAGTGGGTTCCTCTCCAGATGTTGTCGATTTGCTCCATGACTTTTCCGACTATTGCTCCATCGTCGGTAATGATGCCGGACTCGAAATTTCTTTTGTGCTGGCTCTTTGCGCCCATGCCGGCGCCGGTGAGATTGGCGCTGCCTGTGTAGGCGAAAGTCCCGTCAATGACCACGGCTTTGAGATGAACTCTCGGGCACAGGATCCGTTCCATGCCGGCTATCAAATTCGGGTATTTATCGAAATCCCTTCGAAAAGCCGGCCCCGGCTCTTTGGCGTGCAGCAGTCTGATCTCTACTTGTCTTTTGATCAAATCGGAAAGGATCTCAAGAAACGGCACCATCCCGCGGCCTTTATCCACGTGAAGGTCCTTCAAGTCAGACGTCGCTATCCAGAGAAACTTGCGGGCCTTGCCAATTCGGCCGCAAATCACCTTCTCGTATATATCCCTGTCTGTAATGAATTCAAGCATTCCAGGTGAATCCGAACCTCAATCAATCGTCCATGCAATCCCATTTTACTGGCGAAATAACCACTACGCAATACAACATTCGAAATCCGGAATGAAGCTGTTGAATTCCGGCGTTATTATCGGCACTGCCGGATTATTGATCGAGATGAACTTTAAAATTACTATAAAACGATAGAAATGGATACAAATAAGATGGGGTACTATTCGTGAAAAAATCTTAAGAACTGTTTTGGTTTGATTTATTGCTGCTTTTTATGGTTTCTCTGTGGGCTGATTATGATGCTCTTGATCCTGCTGCTGACCGGTTTTTTCCTCCTTGTTAGCCTGGGGCTCTTTCCCCTGCTGCTTCTGAGGCTCTTTTTTATCGGCTTTTTCGCGTTGGATTGCGTCGTATATTTCTCTTCGATGGACAGGTATACTCCTTGGAGCCGTTATACCAAGACGAACTTTATCACCACGAACATCAACGATTATAATCTCGACATCGTCGCCGATCATAATTGACTCATCTCTTTGTCTGCTTAGAACCAACATGGTTAACTCCTTTTGTCGGCTGGCCTTACCATATTATACTTTACGAAAATCCCAGCCAACTGTTCGTCCTTTTGCTCCTCAAAAATATTTATATACTCTTGTTTAACAAATACTTAGCTTAAACCGCATCAATTAACCTACCATTGACACAAATATATTTCGGCTAATTTCGAGACCAAAAACAACCACTTTTATCTTTTTTTGGTTAATTAAGTCTGAATTTAACGTTTTAGAAGTATATGTACTTTGGATACAAGCACTTAAGTGAGACAAAAGACATGAAAAAAAAGATATGTTATTTTACCAAATTTTGTCTATTTTGCTACTTTATCTCGTGTTTTCGCCAATAATCATAGCGGATCGCCATCCAGTAGCCGGCAACTGAGCCGATTGTGCCGAAAGCCACCATCTGCACAGGCAATATGGAAACAACCGAATTAGAGAAAAAAGCTGCGGGCCAGTTTTGGACAAGATACGGCACGTATCTGGCGTAACTACTTACAATAAAAGCTGTTACAAAAGCACTGGCGATTGAGGGCCAGATATAGCTGACATTAAAAAATTTCTTCGCTACGAACGCGGCACACCCAAATGAGACTAATACGGCAAAAACAACCTGCCCGACAGCCGGCTGGGCAATAACCGAACCCAGGTTGCTATCGTCCAGCCTAACATCCTGGGCAAATATCCTGATACAAAATTGAGCTATTAAACCCGAGCAAACCAGGGCAAGAATTGCATTCAAGTATTTCCCCGGCCCCGATTTAGATTTCTCCTGTGTCTGCTCCAGTTTTTTACTCGAACAGATTTTCCGTGCTAACAGCACACCTGCAAAACCGGCAGCAACAACAACCAGCCAGAAAAACGGTTCCAATCTAAGCGACGCGGCAAGTTCCTGACGCTGTGCGGCAGTTGGATTAAGCTGTATCAGACCGGCCATGCTGCCGGAGCGTACGGCCCAAATAGCCAGGCCGGACGGGACCGCCAGAATTCCGATCTCCCGTCCGAACGGCCAGGAAACAAAATAGCCGATAAAGCCGGCAACAAATGCTAAAACCACCAATACCGCTGCGCCCCTGGAACCCATAGCTTCGACCGCGCTGAATGGTTCTGCGAACGGCCAGGCTAAAATACCTATCAACAGCACGCCGATAGTGGCCGCGGCGGCGATTCTCAACTTCATTGGCCAGGATAATTCCATATTTCAACTTCCTTAATTTTGCAGACGGTAAAGTATCATCAAAACTAAAGCAGGTCAATAGCATATTCATCGTGTCTCTATCTTATTCGGCATTTCGCAGACCAGGATTAATTTTTGAGCTTGACTGTCCGGCATTTTTAATAAACAATCAAACGCGGCATTAAATACCTGCCAAAGAGTGTTGAGATATCGTCAAACAAGACGATAGAAAGAGAAGGGATAAGAGTACCTGAGCTTGGGATTCTGACCGACGATACCATGGAAACGGTATGACCTCGCGTGAAAAACGGGGCTAAATATTATTAGGATTATTACGGGCGAGGTGGACTTTGAGACAGTCAGATATCGAAAGCTGCGACATCTTCCGGCCGGAATCGCAGGCGGCCCTCGGCGGCCACGAAAAGCAAGTTGTGGTAGATACCGACAGGATGTTGGACCTGGCGAACATAAGATTTCACTTCATCGGAGCAGGCGGTGTCGGTATGAGCGGGCTGGCGCTGCTTCTGATGAAGAACAAGGCGGTTGTAGCCGGGTCGGACCAGACGCCGAGCGAGGTTGTCGATAGTCTTCGCCGGGCGGGAGCTGATATAAAAATCGGCCATAAAGGCGAGAACCTCAGCCCGGAGACCGACGCGGTTGTTATCTCGGCGGCGATAACAGAAGATAATCCCGAATTGCAGCAGGCGCGAGCCAGAGGCTGCAAGGTCTATAAATACGCCGACATGCTGGGTGAACTGATGAGCCGCTACGAGGGCATCGCAATCAGCGGCACTCACGGCAAGAGCACGACGAGCGGATGGCTAATTCATCTGCTACAACAAGCCGGCAACGATACGAACTTTATTATAGGAGCCAGAATCGGCCAACTGGGCACTTCTTTCGGCGTCGCTGACAGTAAGTACTTCGTGGCCGAGGCCTGTGAATACGACAGGAGCTTCCTGAACCTCAAGCCTGAAATCGCCTGTATACTCAATGTCGAGCAGGACCACCTGGATTACTACAAGGATGAAGATGAGATAGTCGAGGCGTTTGGCGAATTCGCGCTCGGCACCAAACCGGGCGGCATTGTCATTGCCAACGGCCAGGATCCGAACGTAGCGAAGATTATCCGGCGGCTGGGAGCTGGTTTGCGATGTGAGACCTTCGGACTTGAGAATAATTGTAATTTTTATGCCGAGAATATCGCGCTGAATGACGGGCTTTATGCTTTCGACGTATATTATAATAACAAGCTGCTGGGAGGGACGAAAATCTCGCTGCCCGGCAAGCACAATATTCTAAACGCACTGGCGGTCATCGCTATGGCGATAAACATCGGCCTGGAACCCAGGCGAGCACTTGAATTGCTGCCGGGCTTTACCGGTATCGAACGCCGGCTTATGCTAAAGGGCCGGTTCGACCAAATTACCGTTCTCGACGACTACGCCCACCATCCGACGGAAATCAGGGCGTCGCTCGCGGCAATACGGCAGAGGTATCCTTCGAAACAAATCTGGTGCATTTTTCAGCCGCATCAGTACAGCAGAACAAGGTTTTTACTTGATGATTTTGCAGAAAGCTTTAAGCTTGCCGATGTAACAATTGTGCCGGAAATTTATTTTGTCCGGGATTCCGATTCGGCCAGGAAAGAGATTAACGCCCAGATACTGGTCGACAGGATGCAGGCGAATGGAACGCAGGCGCTATTCATAGAGAGCTTTGAAGCGATTTGCGATTATTTAAAGAACAACGTAGGTCCCGGCGAACTGGTGGTCACCATGGGCGCAGGTGATATTTGGAAGGTGGCAGATGAGTATCTTCAGTGGCTTAGAGCAAATCGTTGAAACAGATTATCCGTTGGCCAAACGAACATGGTACGGCCTTGGCGGACCGGCCGATTATTTTATCAGACCCAAAACTACCGAGCAGCTTAAGGAAGTCGTCGAACGGTGCAACGAGAATAAAATTCGCATTTACGTAATGGGCTTCGGCTCCAATCTGCTTATCGGTGACGACGGTCTGAGAGGAGCGGTGGTAAAACTCGAAGCTGAGCAGTTCGCACAGATTAAGTATGATGCCCAGGATGTGACCGCCTGGGCCGGCGCGGAATTGAGCAAGCTGGTTCTGGAGTGCGTGAAAAAAGGGCTCTCAGGCATCGAAGCCCTGACGGGAATACCCGGCTCGGTGGGCGGAGCGGTGAAGATGAATGCCGGCGGCAATTTCGGAGACTTCGGCGCAGCGGTGGAATCGGTCACACTGATGGATAGTGCCGGCAATGTCTTCGAAAAGAGCAAACCGGAACTGGAATTTGACTACCGCCAAACTAACATTACGGCAAAATTTGTTCTGAACGCCCGGCTGAAACTCAACTCCGCCGATCCGGAACAAATCATGCGGACGGTCAAAGAAATCTGGATTTACAAAAAGAACAATCAGCCTCTGAATACGAAAAATTCGGGCTGCATATTCAAGAATCCGGCAGGTGCTTCGGCCGGCGCTCTTATAGACAGGGCCGGCCTGAAAGGACTTCAGATCGGCGGGGCCGTCGTCAGCGAGAAGCACGCAAATTTCATAATCGCAAAAGAAGGATGCAGCAGTCGCGATGTTACCAGGCTGATAGAAGCCATAAAACAGAGAGTTAAAGAACAGTTCGACATCGAACTGGAACTTGAAATCGAAATCTGGGATAAGTAAAAAGCCACAGAGATAACGTAGGGTGCGATGAATCGCACCAAAGAAGCAATAATAAATTGGATATAGAACGCAATAAATTAAAAGTAGCCGTTCTTGCCGGCGGCATTGGCTCCGAGCGGGAAATCAGCCTCCAGAGCGGCGGATGCGTCGCCGAGGCATTGAAAGAGGCCGGCTTCGAAGTTGTAACAGCCGATATCAGGCCGGACAATCTCGAAATATTGAACGACGGCAGCATCGACGTGTTCTTCCCGGCACTGCACGGCATATTCGGCGAAGACGGCCAGCTCCAGCAAATACTCGAGGATCGATCGCTTCTCTATGTCGGCAGCGGGCCAGAAGCAAGCAAAGCGGCATTTGACAAAATGGCGAGCAAAAAGCTATTCGAGCAAGCCGGTGTCGCCACACCCGCGGCTGTTGAGTTCGGCCCCGAGACCGATATCAGCCTGCTTGAAGAACAGTTGCGGGATTTTGCTCACAAATATGTTGTAAAGCCCGTAAGACAGGGAAGCAGTGTCGGCGTGAGTATTGTTTCGACCCCGCACGAAGCTGTTGTTGCGGCACGGGAAACATTCAGCGAGTACGGCGATTGTATGATCGAAGAATTCGTGCCGGGCACGGAAGTGACGGTAGGCATTCTGCATGGCCGGCCCCTGCCGATAATCGAGGTGCGAACACAAGGCGGCTTCTACGACTATCACGCAAAATATGTCGACGAGAAAACAGAGTACCTGTTCGATACAATAACGGAGACCGCCATGGCGGCAAATATTAACCGGGCGGCGGTCGAATGCTTCGATGCACTGGGCTGCCGGCACTTTGCAAGGATCGATTTCATCCTGAGCGGCGAGAAAATCGCTTACGCCCTGGAAGCCAATACGATCCCGGGCTTTACAAGTCATTCGCTTTTGCCCAAGGCGGCAGCAAAGGCCGGACTGTCGATGAGCGATTTGTGTACTGAAATCGTCGAGGCGGCATATTCGGCGCTGGTGAGGCGTAACGTGTAAAGCAAGATGCAAGATCATGGCGACCAGAAATAAAAGAAAAAAGACTAAAAAAATGTCATTCAAAATCGGCGGCTTCAGAAAAAAGAAAAGGCACCAGGCAAGCTGGTTCGGACCGAGCTTGATAATGATTCTGAAAGTACTGGCCGTCGTTTGCGTTCTCTGCGGAATCGTTATCGGGCTCATGTCCCTGGAGAAATACGTCAAAAAGACCATCCCTGTCAGGCAAGGGGCGGGTGACCTTGAGCTCGTAGAGGTCCCCCTCTGGGTCAGTGACGAGCTCCAGGAAAAAGTCTACGCAATTGCAACAGCAGATGGCGGCAGCCTGGGACTTGATGATGCCGCGGAATCCGTGCAGCGCAATATAGAAGAGCTGATGCCCTGGCTGGATGATGTAAAAGTAACGGCCACTCACAATATTCTCCGCGTAGAAGCCCGGTGGCGAAAACCCGTGGCCCTGGTCAAATCGGGCCTGATAAAATTCATGGTGGACTCCCAGCAGGTCGTGCTCGATTATATGGAGATGCCGGACCTGCCGATCGTCGAGATAAAAGGACTGCCGCTGGTCACAAAAATACCGCCGCTGGGCGAAGTCTGGCAGCGTGACGACCTTGCCGCGGCTATAATGATATTGGACCGGCTCGCCCTCATGGACAAATCCGAAACACCCGACAAGCCTCTGCTACGTGAAATCGAACGCATCGACGTAAGCAATTTCAACGGCCGGCATAACAGCCGCCAGGCACATATTATTCTTTACACAAAAGACAACACCGTAATTATCTGGGGCGCCGAGGTGGGCAAATGGCAGCAACACCTGGAATCGAAGGACGAGGAGAAATTAGCAAAGCTCTACGTCTATTACAAAGAGTACGGCACGCTTTCAGGCGGCGTAAAATTCATCAACCTGCGCGATCCGAGGGACAATATCCCCCTGCCGATTGACAAATATTAGACACTCGTGAAACTACTTAATGCCGCCGCCAGGTCGGCGTAACGATAGGGAATTTGAAATTCAGTACAGATCGATTTGAGCTTCTCGATAACTTCCTCGCTCAACCTGCTCTGGAAATCCGCATCGGCGTTGCAGCAAAAGATTCTGCAGCCGGAAAAACGATATTCGTAAACGCCGCACTTACCATCAATGTTGTACGGACACCGGCTCGACGGCATCGGCTTGATGTTTTCGGCGCCCAGATTCGCAGCCAGGTACATCAACTCCGGCGGGGTAATGAACAGACGATGGTCGAACCCCTCGAAATCACAACAATCGCCGCAGGACTTGCACGCCCCGGCCATGTCAGCTCCCAGGCGCAATTGCAGGTCCAGCCACTTATAAACTTCGGCTACTTTTTCGAGCAGCCGCCTGTTTGCTTCGGATCCTGCCACCATTTTCTTATCCTCTTGATTTCTTCGATTTCCTCGAAGCTGTAGAGCCTGCCCCGATTGATGCCGGGACAATTTTGTGCCGCCTTGTTCCAGTCGCCCGGGCTCGCCAGGTTGCTTGCCCAGAAAGGCCAGCTCCGGCACTGGCACGGCCGAACAGAATAGATCACACATTGTTTGCCGCCTGCCCCGGCCTGCAGGAATATACAATCTTTGGTCGTTTGATGTTCGATAATCGTCGTTCGAAGCCCAACCCGCCTGAGGTATTTCTGACGGAACTGCCCCACCGCCATTTTCAGAAAATCGGCAATGATTTCAATCTCCGGCCTCGTCGCCCAGATATACCCCTCACCAGGACCAGAGCAGCACCCCCCACACCCCTGGCACTCAAAATGCAACCCTGCAACGTACCACAAAGTTTTTTTTCTAATTATAGATTCCACAAGAATATTGCTGATAGAAATTAAAAATTGATGTTTAGCCAGGAAGTGATCTTATTGACAAATTCTTTTCCATACTGAAGCATTTGTGCGGCTTCTTCCTCCGATACAACAAAGGTATAACCATAATCTCCAATTTGTCTCTTTTCAAATGCCCTATTTAATTCTCTACCCATTTCTTTGGGAAAAATCTCTGTTTTTATAAAATGTTTACCAAAGGCGGAAATAACACCTTTGTGTGATGAAAATGAAAGGGTTTTTGTCAGCAACGCGGCTTGTGCAGCATAAAACATAGCATAGTAAGTGCGTGAGACGGAAGACTCAAAATCTTTATCGTTTAATAGTAACTCAGCACTCTTAATGTATCGCTTTGCTCTTTTGACCAGCGAGTCTATTTCTGTCATGCAGAAATCCCTTCTCTGCGTAAATTTAACAACAACGGACTATTAACCGAACGGTAATCATCTTCTGAAACAGGATAAACAGATAGCAACACATCGTAATCGAGATTTATATCAGTAATTATATCAATCATCCGGTCAATCTCTCGACAGGGTTCAACCGTCCCTGCCAGCACAACGGCCAGATCGATGTCCGAATGTTCATCATTGGCCTGGCCTCTTGCATAAGAGCCGTAGAGGACAACCTTTTTAAGACGATCGCCATAAAGCTCGGCAGTCTTTTGTTTGAACTCTTTTAGTATCGGTTCTATTTCCATCGCACGTCTCTGAATATCTTACTCGAATATCGAAATCCTAAATAGCTAAATATAATCAATTTGTCATTCCTGCAAAAGCAGGAATCCACTTCAAACACGATGGATTCCGGCTCAAGGCCTGAATAACTATACTTACCATGTTATCCCAACAGGTTATTTTTCTATTCGATTTCGAACAAATCATTTTGACAAAGGTCCTTGACCAAAACCAGACCTATTTAAAACATTCAAAAGTTCATCTCGACACAAATCAAGTCTATATATTGCTTTTATTGACTCACGCACGTAATCACGTAACCTTAGAAAATCTTCGGAATCTTTTTGTTTTCCATCTTGCCCGCCATGAGCAATACCTGAACGCTTTTTATAAAGTTTCTTCATATCTTCAAAAATCTTCTGTGATTCATCTTCATCTTTTCCAAGAAGAACCGCCGCATTTCTCGAAATTCGATACTGCAATTCACTACCCCAACCAAATAAAACTTCCATACTTATCATCAGGGAGAGGAAGGCTAAGCCTTGATTATACGTCTCATAAGACAGTTCGAAACTATCGAATGCCAACTGAAGGAATGAATGTTGGAACGGAATTTTGGCGTCATTAATGAAGGCCTCAGCTTGAGCATATTCATCATCACTAAGATGAAATAAATTCCGATCTATCAGCGGATATTCCCTTCCAATTTGAGCTATTTGAGGGATAGAATCTTTTAAGCAATAAAGAAGGGAATATCGCAAGAGAATATTCCCCTTTTTGAATAATCTCAATAGTCGTAATTTGTCTTTCAGACTTCGACAAATTTCTCCAAGCTTGTTAAAAGGAGTAACAATGACACCCTGCGGCGTGATTTCTGCGAGTTCTGGGAAATGTTTGTTGATACAATAGCAGCCCGAAGCCCGTCCGTCTGGATTAAAATTGAGTATTTCAGAACCAGATTTTGCCCCATAGTGAAAATGCAGGCCTTGAAGAAATGGCATTATTTCCTGCTGCTGTTTCTTTTCAATCGAAAAATCATCTCCTATCCGAAGTTTCAAAATCGAATCATCAACATTTACCAGGAAACCTATAAAATACAGGTCCTTTTTCACTCGTAACTCCAAATAGTCTCTTACCACTTCAGGACGGCACCGGTGTCGGCGCTGGTTGCCATTGCGGCGTATTTTGCCAGGCAGCCTTCGGTTATTCGCGGCTTTGGCGGAGTCCATCCCTTTTTGCGTTCGGCCAGCTCTTCGTCGGAGAGCTTGACGCTTATTTTGTTGTTGGGGATGTCGATTTCGATTATATCGCCGTCATTCAATAATCCGATGGGTCCGCCGACCGCCGCTTCCGGGCTGATGTGACCGATGCAGGCGCCTCTTGTTCCGCCGCTGAACCGGCCGTCGGTAATCAGTGCAACGGATCCGCCCAACCCGGCGCCCATTATATAGCTCGTGGGACTGAGCATCTCCTGCATCCCCGGGCCGCCTTTCGGCCCTTCATAGCGGATGACAACCACGTCGCCGGCTTTGACCTTCCCGGCCAGAATACCGTCGCAGGCCTCTTCCTGGCTCTCGAAGATAACCGCCGGGCCGGAATGAACACGCATTTCAGGAGCGACACCGGCGGACTTCACCACGCCGCCATTGGGCGCGAGATTGCCGGTAAGAATGGCCAGACCGCCGGTCTTCGAATACGCATTATCGAGCGTATGGATGACGTCGGTGTTTTTGATTTCGGCCCCGGCAATGTTTTCGCCGAGTGTTTTGCCGGTCACGGTCGGGCAATCGAGATTCAGCAGGTTCGGGACCTTGCTGACCTCATTCAGGATTGCGCTGATACCGCCGGCGGCGTCCACGTCTTCGAGGTGAATCTTGCTGGACGGCGAGACCTTGCAGATGTTCGGGCATTTCGCCGAGATTGCATTGATGCGTTCGAGGTCGTATTTGACGCCGGCTTCGCTGGCCACCGCAAGGCTGTGCAGGACGGTATTGGTCGAGCCGCCCATTGCCATATCCAGAACAAGTGCGTTATCCAGCGACTTTTCGGTTATAACGTCCAGCGGTTTGATGTCCTTTTCAATGAGCGCCATAATCTGTTTGCCCGTCGCTTTGTAAAGCTGCTGGCGTTTCGGATCGACGGCAAGGATCGTACCGTTGCCGGGCAGAGCCATTCCAATCGCCTCGCAAAGGCAGTTCATCGAGTTAGCCGTGAACATTCCCGAGCAGCTTCCCTGGGTGGGGCAGCCGGTCATCTCAAGCTCCTTGAGCTGCTCTTCGGTTATCTTGCCGGCATTGAACTCGGCGACGCCTTCGAATATGCTGATAAGGTCAACGGTTTTTCCCTCTTTTGTTTTGCCCGCTTTCATGGGCCCGCCGGAGACGAAAATTGTAGGAATATTCAGCCTGACCGCAGCCATCAGCATCCCGGGGATGATTTTGTCGCAGTTGGGGATACATACAAGTGCATCGAAACAGTGAGCCCTCGCCATCGTCTCGACCGAATCGGCGATAATCTCCCGCGAGGCCAGAGAATACTTCATACCCATATGGCCCATGGCAATTCCGTCGCAGACTGCAATGGTACTGAATTCAAAAGCGTTTCCGCCCGCGCCTCGAATCGCGGCCTTGACTACCTGGGCCACCTTGTCGAGGTGGACGTGTCCCGGCACGATTTCACAGAAGCTGTTGGCAACACCGATAAACGGCTTGTTAATATCGGCATCATTGAGACCACAGGCGTGAAGCAGGCCGCGATGCGGTGCCCGCTGGAATCCTTTCTTGACTGTATCGCTATTCATAATCTTATTTCTCCAAAACTGCGTAGCACGTCGATTCAAAACATTCAAATTCGCATTTTAACCTTTTATAGAACCCGGATAAAGAAAAATCGGTTGTTTCAGGCGGAATAAAACATATAATGAACGGCACAAAATGTTACTTACTCAAACTGACCGATTCGCGCTGTCATCCCTGCGAAAGCAGGGATCCAGGAACGTAACGGTTTAAGTGGATTCCCGCTTTCGCGGGAATGACAGATTGTGTTATGTTATTATCATTGAATGATTTGCTGTAGCATTCGACTTGAAAACGGTCAGTTTGAGTTACTTAATGAGAACTTATGGGAGAATAGAAAATGAAACAAATCAGAATATTCGTTTTCGCAGCGAGTTTTGTACTTTGCGTGCTGCTTTTGACAGCCGGCTGCACTAAGCCTGCCGAGAAATCCGCACAGACCAAAGTCGAGCCCCCAAAAACCACTCCGGCCAGGGTCAAATCCGAAGAAAAGGCTGTAAAATTAGCGTTGAAGTTCACCCCGGCCGATTCGACAACCTATAAGGTAACAACAGACAATGATAATAGCGTTATATGGGAAAGTGCCGATCCAAATACACCGAAAGGCTTCACGGGCGGACATACCGGCAGAAAAATCGAAACGACTTTCACGCAGCAGATACAAAGCGCAGATGATAAAGGCAATGCCGTCGCAAAGATTACAATCAAGCAGCTAAAGTATCTGGCAAAAGTCAAAGACGACATCACGATGGATTTCGACAGCTCCAGGCAGGAAGACCGGCAAAATCCTCTAAGCAAACTGATCGGGCAAAGTTATACCATAGAGATCACTTCTTCCGGACAGGTTTCAAAGCTTATCGACGCAAATGATGCCCGAGCCGCCGTCATGGGCGATTCGGCCGCCAACAAAACGGCGGCCAGCCTGCTGTCTCTCGAAGCAATCACGGAACGGCACACGATTCCAGCACTGCCCGCTTCCGACAAAAATCAAATACTCACCGGCGAGAACTGGAGCAGTATACAGAATTTTTCCTTCAGTATGATGGGCGCAAAAGAGTACGAAAAAATCTATACGCTAAAAGAAATCAAAGACGTGGATAATCGCCGGATTGCGATTGCCCGGATGGAAGCCGTCCCCTCAGCGGAAAACGCGAAGGAGCTGCACAAAGAACAGTCAGCAGCTTTCCTCGCAAACATGTCCGACAATACGGAAACATATACGGGCGAGTTGAAGCTGGATTTGACCGGCGGTAAAGTCGAAGAATACCGCGAAAATCTTACTTCAGAATGGCTGATCGTCGATCCGAATCCGAA
>Ga0307378_10004575_pt1 | contig 19655 bp, 40 predicted proteins | sample UN1MG_FD_202238 | JGI IMG/M metagenome (GOLD analysis project Ga0307378, IMG submission 202238) | Soil microbial communities from Risofladan, Vaasa, Finland - UN-1 | ecosystem: Environmental > Terrestrial > Soil > Coastal area > Acid sulfate soil | place: Finland: Risofladan, Vaasa | collected... | reverse complement strand
GGCCGTCGCGGCTCTCAACACAAATGGACGCGCGTCCACCATTACAGGTCGGATCCGCTCAGGCGCGCTCGCCGAGTCTGGACGCTTGTGAATCCCATACAGCGACAAGGAGCCGGTTACAAATTCGACGACCTGAAGGATGCGCGCCGTACGGCGAAATGCCGCACGATCCAGGACGAGGTGGGGATCCACAGAATGATCGTAGAGATCATCCAGGTCGAGGGCTGCCTTCGCTACGGATTGGTCTCGTCCCGAAAAGTTATCGAGCGCCATTTTCCTCCAGATATGAACGAAATGGAGGTTATCGCCATGGAGTATCACCTCGGCTTTGAACCTTCGTCTGCCTCGGGAGAGAGGTAATTAAGGAGGGGCGACCCTATGGCTGATTATTCAGGACCGAACGAAATGGAGGTGCTCGCGAGGGCCGCTCTTACAGTCTCCGACCTTGTTGGGGGCTACCAGGGCAGGATCGTGCTCGACGAGAGCGACTACGACAACCCGCGGGACCTTATGAACGAGATCTACGCGGGTCAACTGGCTCTGGCCTTGAACGGCTGGACTCGGAGCCTTAGCGACGCCGCGACCATGCCCTACGCCAAGCACAATGTGGAATGCGGCGCTTGGTTCAAGAATAGAGAAGACGGATCCGGGACGGACTGGATGCGCTGCGCAATCACAACTCGCTTCGGACTTCGAGCCGTATTCTGGAATACGGTCGATCCGGGCGAAACCCAAACCAAATTGAGGGACTGATTAAATGACGGTCGTCCACAACCTACGAACCGGCGAGACCAAGAGCTATACACTCGCGGCGCAAGACGCCGTTGTTGCTGCTTGGGAGCAATCGTGCGGCAACCACAACACCTGGACCTATCAGGATTCCAAGGCACCGATTGTTCGGGGCCGACACACGATTGCCGCAGACGACTGGTGCGTTCTTCTACGATCCGCCGGGGGTTACTAATGGAGCCAGATTCCGAACTCCATACCATTCTCTACGCCTACAGGTATCCCTCCCCTTTCGAGGAGGACGGGCCGAACGAAATGGAGACCTTGGCACTTGCCACCTACGAACCGGGCACCAAATTCAAGCACGTCGTGGTCAACATGCGTGGCGTGAGCGGGAATACCTTGGTGATCATCGGCACGGTTATGAAGGCTCTCGCGCGAGCGGGGGCGACCCCTATGGAACTGTTTCTGTTCAAGCTGAACGCGCTCTCTAACAACTACGAACACGCGCTCGCAACAGTCTGCGAGTGGGTGACTGTCACCGACGAGGAAATCAAACCAACCAGCGACGCCTGGACCGCTATGGTCGAGATCGCCGGTAGAAACAAGAAAGAGTGGATCTGATGCAACTTCCAGGAATCGTTGGACGAGAAGTCTTCGTCGTTTACTACTGGCTTCGCAACTCCGTTACCATCGTCGGAGTCGCTGACTCCTCGGACGAGGCGGAGAAGCTTCGCGACAAGTTCGTCAAGGAGGCGCCCGATCCCGGGTGGGAGAAGTTCTCGGGTGAGCGTCTGAACAACATCATCATCGAGCCGAAGTTCATCGAGGGGACCATCTGATGGCTGACCGGCGACCGATTCCCCGAGCCGAGGTTCAGATCGCCGGTAGAAACAAGGAAGGAACCTAACCTATGAGCTATGAAGACGACTTTGCCAAGAACAACGAGAGCGATACAGCAGCACTGGGCAGAGCGAAGAGGCTTTGAACCTTTCCTCACACTCGAAGAGAGAAGGATGAAGGAGGTCTCATATGACCATGCAGAAAATCACAAGTGCCGCAACCTCACTCAAGCAAGTGCCAGCGATCCTGCGACTGATCGATAAGGACTGTAAGGACCCCGCCATGTTTTGGGACCGGAACGACGTCGTGCTGGATTACGGCGGTGGCAAATACGACGAACTGACCTCGGCGCTCGCCGAGCGTCGCGTCGCCAATATGATCTACGATCCCTATAACCGGACGGAGGATCACAACAATCGCATCCGCGAGGCCCTGACAAATGAGGGAGCAGACGTCGCGCTCTGTTCGAACGTGCTCAATGTCGTAAGGGAGTCCGAAGCGCGGCGCGAGATCCTGCGGGATATCAAGCGCATGATCAAGCCCGACGCCTTCGTGATCTTCACGGTCTATGAAGGGAACAAATCTTCACGGGGGCGCAAGACCAGCAAGGGCTGGCAGGCGAACCGACCGACCAGGAATTACGCGCGAGAGATCAAGAAGGAATTTCGTTCGGTAAAGGTCTTGGGCAAATTGATCTACGCCCAGTCGCCGATCTGAAAGCAAAGAAAGAAAAGCAAAGGGTCGGGGCGAAAGCCCCGGCCCTGTCTTTTTTTGTGTCTATACACAACCAAGGGACCGAGCCCGCTGAGGGTCTGTATTCGGCAGCAAAGAGAACCGGCCCGGAATCCGCTAAGATTCCGGACCGGTTTGTCTGTTTCTTTAGAAGACCAGCACCGGCCACTTAGACCGCAGTTCGACGTCGCTATAGGCCACCATGAATTCGTCCGCAATCGTATCGATCTCTGGGCCGATCACATAGCGGTGCTCGTCGAGCACGCTGGTCTTATCGATACAGACCGCGACCGTAAACGGCGCGGCCTGTTTCGCCTCCACCCACTCCCCGTTGACCAACTCAAGGTCGGGGCCCCTGAAATCAGTGACCCTAATGAAGGTCCCTCGAAGCGGGGGCAGATCGTCACCGCAGACCCAATAGATCTCGTCACCCACTTTGAAACACGAAGGACAGGCCGGACCGTGCCGGAGTAATGCTGTCGGGGACGGAGGCGGTGGAAGGTTAGCTGGCCAGTCGACCAGCTTCATTTGCAAAGGCTTGGGATCGCTCCCGGCCCATCCACAACGCTCGCATTTCATAGAGCCAGTTCCTTTTCGTCCTCGGGGATATTCGAGGCAACAACCGATTCCTCGATCTGAATGACCTCGTAAAGCCAACCGCGGGTTACGCGGCTGACGATCCTGGAAACGCTCCGGATTACACCTAGAGCGGGCCGGAGCTTCTTGAAATAGTGCGCTTCCTTGAAATTGCGAGTCAGAGTCCATTGGACCGGTCGCTCGGCGTCGCCCGGGTCCACCCTCGCCACAAAATGTGGCTTCTCAGGATCCTCGCATTCTGAGGGCAACGCCCACATTCGAATAACGAAGAAGGTCAGCTTGTTCATGACCGCCGTGCCTTTGCAGCTTTGATGGCCTTCTCAGCAGCGCGCTTGCGCTTCTCGACCTTTACCAGCTTGGTATTGAGGTCGTCCAACCTATGCCTCAGGTTCGCAATGATTTCTTCTGCGTTAGTGATAACCAACTCCTTCTTTTTCAGAAAATCCTTGTAGGACGCATCCTTCTTAGGGTCTGCGTATTTGGTCACGTAGAGCTTCTCGGGTGCCATCCAGTCAGGACAGTTGATATCGCCCGCGTTACTCCGAAAAACCATGAGCCGAGCACCCTCTGCTACTGACAGGTCTTCGTGGGTGGCTCGAAACTTTGTCAACTGATACGCACAGTAGTTCGCCATGAAATAGACGTCAGAGAACGCAAGGAGCGTCGTCTTCTCACCGACTTCGCTCTTTACGGCGTAGCTGGCCGCCAGTGCTACCATGGCAACCGGATGGGGGTCACGCGCCCCACGACGCGGCATTCGAAAGGTCAAAATCGAATAAAGCTTACTGTCGTCTTGAAACAGCGCGACCATCGGGCGCGGACCGCCCTTACAGAACTTGATCTTGACCTTCATGGGACCAAGAAATCCGACAGCCGCTCGGGCAGCACGAACGAGTCTTTGAAAGTCGACCGTTCTCCAGTGGGTTTCGTTTGTGAACGTAAGTGTTTTCATTCAAACCTCCTATACCCCTCTCTGCTGAGTGAGGTAAAGGTTCAAAGCAACCGTACCGATGTGGTCCGACGTGATTCTCATGATGCTTTGAACCTCTGAAGGACTCAGCAGAGAATAGAACGATGGGCTACCCAACCACCCTCAAAGGAGACGCTATGTCACGTAAATACAAGTACATCGACATCAACAGGGTCAACGAACGCGCGGAGGAAATGATGGAAGAGGGGGACGACGACGGGGCCGAGCCTCACGACGTTCTTTACGAAACGCTCCTAGATCTAATCCAGGTCGCCGAGGACAACGGCATAGAGGAGGACGAGATTGATGCGGCGCTGCGTCGAGTCAGTGACTACCGGGCGAAGAACGTTCGGAGCCGTTTCCGTCTTCATACCCCCGAATAAGGTCCGGACCCGCGGGCGTTTCTTACTGCATCAATACTTAGGTGAGGCGTGGTGATGGGCTTGTGGCTCTAACTCGTTCAGCATTACGAGTCGTCGCATCTGCTTTGAACCTCTCGACGACTCGGGAGAGAGATAGGTAAGGGGAGGGGTGACCCTCCTTAGGATCAATCAAAAGAGAGAGAAAGAGAGAGAACTGTGAGCAAGAACACCATCGAGATCGACGCGCCGATCACGCTCGACCATACGTCGTTCGTCGATTACGCCTTCAACCATTGGCTCGACTGCCTCAAGCTGGGCATTAAGCCCAAGACCTTGTGCCTTCTGGGTCCCCCGGGGATCGGGAAGTCGTCGACGGCCTATGCCATCGCGGATCGCATGTCCAGCTACGTTCGAGAGAACCCCTCGATCATCTTCGGGAAGGGCGTCAACACTACTAAGGACGTGCTCGAATTGATCGCGAAGGAGCGGGGGCTCGACCTCAGCGCTCTCAGCAAGATCGAACGGGCGGAAGTTGAGAAGGAATGCTTCGAAGCGTTCGCGCTTCTCCTCGACTTCTCGTCGCTCATGCCGGAAGACCTCGGGGGTCTCCCGTTTCGTAACGGGGAATTCACCGACTATTGCCCGCAGCGCTGGGTTGGCAAGCTTTGCAAGAAGTATGCCTTCGGCGTCTACGTGCAGGACGATCTTCCGGCGGCTCCGCAGGCCATGCAAGTCGCTGGTCGCCAGTCGGCTCTGGAGCGTCGGATCCACGAACACCGCTTCCAGGACGGAGTGTTGGTGATCGTGACTGGTAACCGTCGGCAGGACAAGTCGTCCGCTTCGACGCTACCGGCTCACTTCCGTAACTCGGTCACCATGATGACCATCGAGTTGGCGCTCTCTGAGTGGAAGAAATGGTATGGACGTCAGATTGGCTGCGACCCGGTGGTCCCCGCTTTCCTGACTTTCAAACCCGACTTGCTCTCGGAGCTTCCGACCGATACCACCGATAAGCTGGGCGCATTCGCTACCCCGCGTCAGTGGCATTCGCTCGGACAACAGTTCGTAACGGCAGAACGGCTCGGGGCTCACTTCCTGACCGCCATTGCTGCGGGTCTGATCGGGAAGGCCAATGCTTTGACCTTCCTGGCCTTCGTGGAGATTCGTTCAAACCTGACCGATCCCGAATTGGTCTTGGACAATCCGCAATCGGCCATGCCGGATCCCTTGAAGGAATTGGACGATCCTTCGAAGCGCTGCGCCATGGCGACCGCTCTCGGAACCCATGCCGCTGCTCGGTGGGTCAAGCTCACGGGAACGGCCCGGGACAATGCGCCTACTCAGTTGTTCGCAGCGCTGGCTCACTGTGCGGTGGCTGGTGACGAATACTGCGCGGTGGGCGTGCAGACCTTCCTCGACGAAGGCGGCGACCTGACCGCCCTCTCTCGTGTCGCTCGGAAGGCCAAGACCGATCCGGTGATCGGTCGCCTTCTGGATCACGTCAAGCGCGCGATCCTCGGCGTGTAGCAAGAAACGGGGGAGCCCTTCGGGGCTCCCCCGGATCTTCTGCGTTTGGCTTTGAACCTTTCAGACACCTAGCAGAGAGAGAAATAAGGAGAGACAACTATGAACAGTCCAACCGTGCAGACCTCAGCAGAAGAAGCGCTGAGAGACGCCAAGGTCAAGAAAGCAATCAAACGAATCAGCACCGCTCGACTCGTCGTGAATTCGTATTGCCGCTTCTTTGCTCATATCGTGGGCAAGACGCAGGTGGTAATCGCTGGCCCGGAGCACAACGTGCCGACGGCTGCGGTGAGTCCAGACGGGGTCACCTATTTCAACCCCGACTTCGTTGAGACGCTGACCGATCCTGAATTGGCAGGTCTCGTCGTCCACGAAACTTTGCACCCCGCGTTGCTTTGCTGGCGACGCCAGGGCAATCGCAAGGCACGGCTGGAACTACCAGACGGGCAAGTCATCGACGCCTGGAACCTGGCGCACGATCTGAGCTTCAATCCCGAGATCGTGGAGCTTGCTAACGCAAGCCGTTGCAAGGGCAAGATCAAGCTGCCCGAACACGCAGCGATAGATCCCAAATACGCTGGAATGTCGGCTGAAGCGATCTATGACGATCTGCTCAAGACGGCGAAGAAGTCCAAGAAGCCAGGCATTCACGGAACGCTTTCCGAAATGCCTGGTGGCATGAAGCCTGGAGAGGGCGTCGGCGACGATCTTCGGGAAGATTTGGCAGGAACCCCAACCGGCAAGGCTGCCGCCAACGGTGAAAAGTCTGCACAACAGAAGCTTGAGAACGAATGGCGTATCACGGTGATCGCCGCTGCAATGGCTCACGAGAAACGCCACGGTCGCGGAAGTCTTCCCGCCGGGATCGCTCAGTTGGTTTCGGATCTCTCCGAATGCAAGATTCACTGGTCAGACGTTCTGAGCCAATGGGTCGGTGAGAACGGGAACAAGCAAGACATCACCATGCGTCGGCCTCGACGCCGGTTCGATTCCAACGTTCTCTATCTTCCAAGCTGGCAACGGTTCGGCGTGGATGACGTGGTGGTCCTCTGGGACACTTCGGGATCCATGCACGGGCGCCAGACGGAGATCCTTTCGGAGATTCAAGGAATCTGCGAAGACCTCGGTCTCAAGCTCTGCATTATCTGCATTGACTCTGAGATTCACTCGATTACGCGAGACGTGGAGGCAGCAGAGCAGATGATCGGCCAAATCAAAGGTGGGGGCGGTTCCAACTTCTGCCCGGCGTTCGACCTTCTCGAAGAGGAGATGTTCGAAGGGGTCGTGGTGGCCTTCACTGACGGTCATATCGGAGTGCCGAGCGTCCAGCCAGCCCTAATTCGCGACACACTCTGGTGTATCCAACCGACCGCGAAGGGTGGATTCAACGACGTCGATCCTACCGACGGTCGCTGGGGCCAAGTCCTCCTCATGGAAGAGGACAAGTAATACAGTTGTCTCTAGCTCAGCCCTCGGGGATGGTCCCCGGGGGCTGAGCCTCTCTACGTACGCACCTTTGAACCTTTCACAGACTCCGCAGAGTAAAGAACAGAAGGAGGCAGCCATGCCCAATGAAGAGACGATCAGCTATTCGCTGATCCCAGGAGCCGATACCCCGGAGGGCGCGGCTCGACTACAGAAGGAATTGGACGCACGAAATGACATCGATTTTCGTGCCTTCCAGGTGCTCAAGAGTTTGAACGACGAGGGCCTGCTCTCTCGCAACTCGCTCTACCGATCACTCAAGGGTGGAGGAGAGAGCGACGGTTACGCGGCGGCGGCTGCCGAGGATTTGGCCGAGGAGATCTCGGAGATCTTCCGTGATCGAATGCTCGCCGATAGCAAGGTGCTGGCGGCTGCGGCTGGGACGCCCGAATGATTACTGTTCACTTCTCGGACGGCTCGACCGCCCAATACAGCAGCCGCGCCGAGGCAATAGAGGGTATTGCTGAGACGGTGCTTGGCGGTGACGCCGAAACCACTGTCGACCGGATCGAGACAGACGACGTCAATATCGCTTTCTCTTACAACTGACCAACCCGGAGACGAACGAATGAACATCAACGAACATAAGTTTCTAGCAGACTTTCAACCTTTCGGCGACATCACCAAAGGGATGCTTCCGATGGTCCTTGGCTCGATCCTCAACTGGCTCGCTCTGTTTGGCGTGTTCTACGTGATCGGGCTTGCCCTGCGACTGGGGCTCAACATTGGGGGAGTCGAATGACGCTTGTCGACGCGATCAAGAAGATGCAGGAGGCGAAGGACGACGAGGCGTTAAATGCTACGACCTCGGGAGAAATCCCGAGGTCGTTGTGCATTTGGTCAACCCGCGGGCATCAGCGGGCTTGTTCTATTCTGCGGATCTAGCCGAGAAGAAGTCCTCGACCGCCGTCCTGGGTCTCTTCCTCTTGGGGAAGATCTTCCTGGAGCGGCTTACCAGACGTGGCCTTCGTCTGCCCGCCGACTTCGGTGAGTTGACGGTCCTCGAAATCCGCTGGGTTCTCGGGGATCTCTTCGGTCAGTGTCTTGCGCGGATCTGTCATTCGTAATTTCTCCTGGTCCTGATAGCGTAATACCAGACAGGAAATCGATCCATGCGTAAATTGCTCCCCCTCGTCCTATTACTCCCCCTCTGGTCCGGCTGTGCATTGCTGGGATCCCCGAAGGACGATGACGGCAATGTCATTGCCCATCCTCTCGACGCGGTCTGGCTTCCGCTCGAAGACGTTCGGGAGCGCCCCAATATCTTTCGGAACGCAGGATCGGATAAAGCCACCACCACCGTGGGTCGGCACGCCTATGTCCGTGATTTGGACGAATGGTTGGCTCGTGTTGTCCCCGGGTCGCCAAAGTATCTAGCTTTGCTACGGCACGAGCAGGAACATTCTCGCCGTCAGCTAGATATGGGGCTCTACCTTTGGCTTATTCGTTACTCCTATGATCGGGAGTTTGCGCTCGAAGAAGAAATGGTGGGCTACTACTACGAGATTACAGAGCGCCGCCGTCTCGGTGCCCCTATGGACGTGGACGTCACGGCCATAATTCTCTCCAAATACAAGAACCTCGCTGGTGACCTTATATCTTTTGAAGAGGCCCGGCAGTGGATCCTTGACGTTCTCGCAGGACGCTGGCTGCCTAACTAAGCAGCTATCTGCTGCTAAACTTCTATAGCCGTACACGAAGACAGCCGACACTTTCATGTCGGCTGGCCCCGAGGATCAACTACGGGTACCGCTAAGACCCGCACCCAAACTCTACCCCCAAGACTCTGGCGCCGTCAAGGCAAACCGGGCGAGGGTATGATCCATCATGAACGACACCGAAATTCGCCTCGTCATGCGAAACCCTGAGTTGAGCGTCGGCGCCCGCCTTCTTTGGTGGGAACTCACCCAGTGGATCACCCACGACCTCTACGACTGTTTCCCGCCTCAACATGCACTTGTTGAATCGCTCGGAACCAGCCGTGCGTCAGTCATACGCTGGGCGCAAGAGCTTCAAGACGCTGGACTTGTGAAGGTCGAGAAGGTCGGCAGAGGCAATCGGTATACCCTGCATTCGCGGAGCTACCATCAGAACCAGGTCTCTGCTCACGTTGCATCGTGAGACAGTTCTGAGGTAAGGTTCCGCATCACGACACCGTACACGCAAAGTCCCCCAACGAGTGGGGGACTAGGGACCAGAGGGCTTGGTTTGGCCGTCGACCTTCTGGTTCTGGGAGAGCCCAAATGTTAGCACATCTGCCTGTTTCGCTCAACAGGACAGCATGAATGAGCGAAGAGAAGAACTGGAAGATCGTTCGGCTCGAACTGCTCATCAAGGTGAACCGCCTCGATCTCACCCTGGGCGCTCGCCTGCTCTGGACTGAGCTTGCATTCAACTGGTGCTGGAACGACCGCGAATGCTGCCCGTCGCTGATAGCACTTGCAGAGGCGCTCCGAGTCAACGTCAACAGCGTCGCCAGGTGGGCAAAAGAGCTTGTCGACACCGGCTTGATGACGAAGAAAAAGTACTACCGAGGGTGGAGATTTATCCTCTCGGATGAGATTCCTTCGGACCTCCTCGTCGACCAATGGCGCTTCAATAATGGGGCGCTAACGCGCCGCGTTAAGAAAAAGGCCCCGGTCTCCGAAAAGGAGCCAATTGACGATTTGACGCAGTGCGGCGAAGCACTCGTTAAACGAGAGTGGGAAAACACAGAGCCGAAAACCCACTCTACATTAGAGGGAAACCCACCCCTCCCGGTTGGGGAAAAATGCCCCAAAATACACTCGTTTAACGAGAGTGGATACACTCGTTTAACGAGAGTGTACAGAAGCGGGATGAACAGGAAGCGGGATGAACATAAGAAGAAGAAAGAAGAAGAAAAGATGGGCAATCAGCGAAACGCTGATTGCGTTTTGAAGGCAGCAGGAGATCTTCAGATCGAAAACGCTCGCTGCGCTCGCTCTTGCGAAGGCACTTCGCCGGAGGAGACTGAAGACGAGAAACAAAGGACTTACGCAAAAGCCCTCGGCGTAGCCTCGCTTCCGGACAAAACTGGGGGCTTTTCTGAGCCAGAGAAACAAAGGACTTACGTGAAGGACAAATCACAACCCGAAGACCCGTCTGAACTTATGGCAGATCTGCCAACTCAGCCGAAAAAGGCTCCTCGGAAGAAAAGGGCACCTGATCTTGCCTGCGTAACCACCCAGCATGACATGAGAGGCGCTGGGAAGCCCTCCACTGGCTCCAAAGTATCTGAGCCTACCGGACCTCCGGTTTGGAAACCTAAGGACGTCCTAGCCCTTCTCAGAGGAGAGGTCGAAGCGAAGTTCGGAGCAGGCGGATGCCGCGGAATGCCCCTCAATCTGACGAAGGTCGATCAGGCGAAAATCCAGAACACGGTGCTGAACAAATATTCTCCCGACACGGTGATTTCGATGGTCCGAGTTTTGGTTTGGGATTGGGAAATCGCTCGGGCTTCGATCTTCCCTTTTCGACCTCAAGTGAGGATCCCCACCATCGAATCTCTGGTCCAATATCAGGAGACTCTTGCCTCGGTAGTCGACACCGGCCTGAAATACACCGGGGCTTCCCGAGGAGTTTGGAAGACTTACGCCTCTCGCTATCTCGTGGATGCGAATCCGTCCGTTGTTGAACCTGATCCGTTCTAAGCAGGGTAAGAGTGTCTATGGGACAAATGCGGCAGATCAGACAGGAAGCACCGCTTCTTCTAGAAGCAACGAAGACAGCGTTGCGATTCCTTCGTGGACAAGATCCGTTTCCTCTCGCTTCCGACGAATCTGAGCGTCAGAAAGTCATGGAGGTGCTCTGCAATGCCATTGAAAGGGCAGAACCAACCACTTTCGATGACTCGATCTCGTCTCTGCGACTAACTATGACCCACCCTTCGTGGAACGCCCTCCTTAAGATTATGGGGGCGCTCACAACTGAAGAAGACCGATTGGTCCACGTTGCCCTTGTCGAAGGGTTTCGGGAGACCAAACAACGGGTCTACGTTTCGCTCTCGATCAACCCTCGTATTCTCCGGCGCTTAAAGTTTGTCCTGACACATATGGCACCGTCGAGTCAGGGTAATGCGTTTGCACGGTTGGCTGAGCAGATCAAAGAGGATGGGCTGTCTAAGAACCCCATGGAGATCCTTGGACAGATGGGACTTTAGATGGCGAAGCGTTACCGACAGTTTCGACGAATCAAATTCACGGCGAAGATCGGTGCGCTCATTCGTGAGTCGTTGGTCGATAAGACCCTCAAGGACCATTTCTCGAAGTGTTGGAATCACGGTGTCGAGGATATCGAGTGTTACCACAGCATAGAGGGAAATCTGGGCGTAGCTCGTTTGGTGGAGGCAGGGATCACGGTCGGAAAGAAGCGTGGCTATCTCGACGTGCGATGCCCTTATTCGTTATCAAAACCTTGGAGGCAGGTTTTTCTCTTAGAGAACACGGTAGGACGGCTGCGACGTGTCGCAGAGGCGTCAACAACCAAGCGTAAGAAGGACTGTCTCCTCGCCGTTGCCCAAGAGATCGACGACTACGCCCACCGCAATGCAATGGAAGTGCTTGCCGAGCAGGTCGTGGACGTGGACTTCTCTAGCCTTCCGTGATGATCCCAGGCTCGGTTTCTCTGCGGAGCGCGCGAGGTGTATAGATCTTCAGGAAGTTGAGCGGAACTCGGACCGATCCGAAATTGTCACACGTCTCGCAACCCTTGCCGTGCGGCTTCGGGCTCATGCCTCTGCAATCGGGGCAGGTGATCGGAACGAACGAGCCCGCTGATGTTCCTGGTAGGCCAGAAGAGAGAACGGCCGGCGGCGTGGGGTCCAAGACCTCCACGCTCGCCGGCAGGCAGTTCTCACAATAGATCTTCCCGTCCATCCATTTCTTGAAGCGCAGCCGACCAAGGGGGTTTTCGGCTGACTGGCATGTATGACACGTGCGGCATGTGCTGGGAGGCATGGGCGATTTCCTAGTGGGTGTAACTCTCGATCAGTTTCGTCTGCGTCGAGATCACCTTGCTCTTGAGTTCCTCGGTCTGCGTCTTGAGCGTCCGAGCAAGAAGGGCGAGGCGATTGAGGTCGCCAGACCTATGCGCGTCCGCCAAGTCGTCCCAGGTTACCTCAGTGTCGTGGTGAGTGCCCCCATCGCCGTTGTTCGACGGCTCGACTACGACTTCGTTGAGCCGCGACGACGGGCGTGCAAGGATCGCGGGCGTTACTTGAGCTAGAAGAGGTGGTGGCACAAGCAATACGCCTTCGCTGTCCTTAAGGTGGGTCAAGCAGATCTTGGCAGACCCACCGCGCCAACCCATTTCCTTATCCTCTTTCGAGGACTTCACGTCGGTCGCGAAGATTGCCGCTCCAACGCACCACTTACCAGCGCAGCGGCCACCGCCGTTGCAGGGTACCGTCGACTTGGAAGTCACGATCATCTGCTTGCCTCGTAGATTCGCCTTTCCGTAGCTTTCGGCCACGATGACCTTTTGTCCCCGTGTCAATCGTTGGGCCAGCATCTCCTCCTGCGGCGAAAGCTCCCTCGGAATGGTCGGAGTTTTCGCGCTCGTCTTCTTTTTCGCCTTTGTCATCCGGATCTCCTTTGTTCTTGATTCCATCTACCCTCAAAGCGAGGGCGTATGTGAGGGATAGTGGAATGAAATTGCGGCCACGTAACTCATGAGCACGGGCCGAAACTTATACAGTTCCGCAGCCCTAGTAATGAAGGTAGACATCCATAAAAGACACGTAGACCGAGCATTTGGTGTCTCGTGCCAACGCGTTGAAGAAGATCCTGGCAGCCGTTTGGGCGCCCGTTTCTTCCTGGAGGTGTCCGTGCGCCTTCGTCTGCGTCATTCGATACCATTCGGAGCGGTAGCTCTTGAGGATGCGCTCCATTTGGCCCTCGTATTCCTCTTCGGAGAGATCCCACCGGGAACGGCGAACGACGTTCAGCTTGGCAAGATACTTCTCGCAGAACTCACGGCAGCGCTTCTCCGATTTGCCAGCGTGGAAGCAAGGGATCTCGATCTCCACCGCCTCGAAGCCATTCGCTGGACGCTCGCTGACGTCTTGGACCGCCGACGCCAGGGCTTCCATGGCGTTGACTTCTTCGTAGTCTCGCTTCTTCCGAATCTGGATCTCACAGCGTTCTTTCGCCGCTGCGTAGGAATAGAGCGTTCCGGTGTCGGAGCGACCATTGGTTCCAATCCGACCCCAACGGAAGGTCCATCTGCCGCGCCCGTTTTCAAGCTCTCGGGCCTCGACGTCATAGAACCGGTTCTGGGTGCCTTTCTTCTTTTCACCGCGCCAGGTAAATCTGCGTAGATCGTTCATTTTGGGCCTCCTAATGTTGCCTTCTACCTGTGTCTCTGCGAGGTTGGTGGAAGGTTCAAAGCAAGAAGACGTGCTATAACCGGGAGCGACATGCCTGATCAGCCAGAAGTAATGTTCGACCTTGAGGCAACCTTTAAGGCGATCCTTGAGCAGCCGGATGTGGTTATCCCAGCAGAAGAGATCAACCCGGACGGTGATTTCACGGTAGAGCAACGAGCAATGCTCCAGAAAGCTCTGGAAATGCGTTTGCCGACTCCTGAAGAGATCGAAGAACGAACGCGTATTGCGGCGCACAACGCTGAGATCCAGCGCAGGCGCGAAGAGAAGCAAGACAAGAAACGCGGGCGTCGTGAAGCGCTCGGTAAAACTAAACGGCGCAGGAGTAGGTGATGCCTAAGACCAAAAAGTCGAAGAAGACTGTCGGCAATCGGACTGTGACATGTGGTAAGTGCAAGGCGACGGGACACAACGCCCGAACCTGCCCACCAGCGGTCGCTGCACCAGAGGTAAAGAAGGAGATCAAGACGAGCGCTGATATTCCAGCGCCGCCTATTCAGCCTGGGCCTAAGACTCGGATTGATATGAGGCACGAGGCTACGGAGAAGCGCATGAGCACTGTGCCACGCCGCGATTCGCCTACCGCTGACATTTCAGGTGCCCAGGCAGCGCCCTATCGGTGCGTGAAATGCAACTCTGTCAAGATCCTCATTATCGTGAAGGTCAAGGATCACAACGCCTCCTTCAAGGCGGGGAAGGACGTGTTCACGGGCGATCTTCGCTGTGAGAACTGCATGAACAAGCCCACGCCCAGTGACCTGATCCTCAAATGGGGAGCGGCGCCTGGCGAGGTAATTGATTCGGCCATTATCAATGCCTAAGAGTTATGGCGGCGCTCAGCAGCTTCGACGCGGAGACCGTGTTCGGGTCGAGAACGGTTGCTACCGTCACTACCTTCGTGGACTTGAGGGCACTGTGATGTGCGTCCTCCACCATGGTGCAATCGTAGCGTTGGATAACGACCCCATGAAGCAGCAGAAGGTGCTCGGAACCAACACCGCCCGAGGTGTGGATCAGACTCAGGGACGAGCGGCGCCGAAGATACCAAACCTGGCTCAACGACAGTTTCAGTTCAATGAGTTAGTGAAGATTCCCCGTGCCTGACTTCAATAACGATCCGTCGTTTCGCGGAGAGGGGCGAGAGCGCCCACCCGGTCGTCCGAACCCGCGGATAGTAAACGCGAGCATTCCTTCGCTCAATTTCGCTCGGGGCACTCGCATTCGAGTAATCGAGGACAACGGAACCCGCGGGCTTGTTGGCCTTGAAGGAATCGTCGTTGCGAGCGGTCCCGGCAGCGTAGTGGTTGAGCTTGAGGACGACCCGTTGATAAAGTTTCGCGCGCAAATGGCTGGGGGTATCACGATTCCGAACCGAACACCTCAGCGCCATTTCAGGGCTTCAGAGGTCGAACGGGTTGAGGAATTGCCGTAGATAGCGCCCACACAAATCCAAGTTCTCCGGGTAGATAAGGTAAAGGAGAACTCATGATTGGTGACCGAGTAATTCAAAAGCAGCGTCGTGTTCGTGCAGAAGAACTGCTGCAAGAGGGCCTATCGACAAGGCAGATCGCGGACCGCACGGGCATGACACAACGCTCTGTGCTCCGGCTCAAGAAGAAGCTGGAGGAGCAGGGTGTCCAAGCCCAATCCCAAGCCTAATCCAACGGCTAGCACTCTTAAGACGAAGCGTCGCCGTAAGCCGATCTTCATAGACGAACCGATCCAGTGGCACCTTCGCACTACGGAACACGACCGTTGTTCATGGTGCGGTCTTCAGGAGATCTGGAGACAAGACGCTCGTAGGCGGCGGTGCGATAATGGGGCGTGCGGATCTGTTTTCAGAATAAGCATTCCTCAGAGCGTCTGGTTTAATAATAAGACCAATCCTTACACTTCGTTGGATCTGTCAGTCACGATCAACCCGTCAATAGATCTGTCAGGCGCCCCCAACCCGCGGGGCGTCAAGGTGGGCGTCTTTGGGGTGGGTCTTGGCCTTCGTTTTACTCTTCAAGAGGCCCAACTAAGGAGTGACACAGGAAGAGGCTTTGTCTGTTTCCATAACATGAGAAATATCCGAAGAATCTATTGGCACCGTCAGGGGCACCTCCCAGAACGAGAAGACGCAAGACCTGCATGTGCTGGAGGCTCGGCCCTCTGGAGGGCTATGCTTGATGTCCGGAAGGATAAAGTCTGGCTCCCAGATCAGCCTCTAAATGAAATGGAAGTCATCGCGAAGGCTTACGGCACCGACGAGCCCATGTTTTAGTGGGCGCTGTAACTTTCACGCCCGGGACCTTCTACGAATGCAAGGGGAGGATTGAGTTCGTAAAGAAGGATGTCGAGCCTTTTAATACCGGCCTCACTCTTAAGCCCGGAGACTACCTGCGGTGCTCGAAGATCGTCTTCCGTAGTGGCAGCAAGGGTCGTGGTCACTACGCCAAGCTCCACTACAGGTGGGGGCAATCCAACCTCGTTCTTTACCACCGTGTATCGAAGAACCGGATAGGTTCAGGATCTTGGGAAGAGATGAATGAAATGATGGTCCTCGCACTGGCGGACGTCCTCGCACTCGACTAAGGTTGGACGCGACCCAGTAATAGAGCCCGCTGTAGAGCACCCAAGTCAGGTGAGGATGCCTCAGACGCCCCCAAAGCAGAGCCCGCTGATGTCCCGCTATGGGGCTGCAAATCATCCGCACCCTATTAAGGTGCGAGAGGACTTCTGGGTGGTCTGGGGGTATTACCAATACAAAAACGCGCTCTATATAACTCGCAGCGCCGAAGAGGACTTTGATCCGCCACTTATGCTCCCTCCAGGAACTTATTTCGTCTGCCAAGATGTAACAGAGCGACCTATTTCAACTGAGATGGATGGACCGTCGCTTCTTTCAGTTACACTCCTTGCCCTTCACCCAGAAGACGAACGAATTGTGCAAGTGGACGTGTTTCCACAGGTCAAATTAGGGTTCTCTCGAATCGAAAACGAGATGGAAATAATAGCCATCGCAGCAACAGGACTAGCTCTGTGACAGCAACGAAGACTCGCCCCAGTTCCACCACCAAGAAGGTCGCCAAGTCGGTAGACAAGACGAAGAAGCCCAGTTGGGGCGTCGTCTCCTTCAAGAAGATCGAAGAGTGGCGAACGAAGCTTGGTCTTTCCAAATCGGGCATGGCCGAGGCGCTTGGAGTCACGAACTCCACGTTCCATAACTGGCGGCGAGGCACGACCGTTCCCCACTCCAACCAGCAGGACGATATTGCCCTGCGTCTGGACGCTCTGGAGCGGAATGCCGGTGTGGCTCCGCTCGCCCTCATAACGGGAGGGTTGCACGATGCCAAAACAAGCAACGCGGCCAATCCGAAGCCGGCCAAGTCCAAGTCGGCCAAGTCAAAGCCGGTCAAGACGGCTGCGGCCAAAACTGCCGGTCGGCCATCTAAGTCGTCTTGCCATCAGGGCATAGCGACTCCTGGTACTCTCCCGAGTCAGGCAAAGGTTCATCGCAACGACATCGCGACGATCACGGCGGCCTGGATTACGAGTCAGCAGAAGGCAGTATCAGCGGGCTCTGTTATGGAGTTCGTGCAGTCGCTCCAGGCGGTGATGTAACTGCATTTGCTTTGAACCTCTTGCTCACTTAGCGGAGAGACGGGTAGAGAGAGGCGATCCAATGTGGGTCGCCTCTTTCCACGTACCGCACTTACCGCTTGCATTCGCTTTGAACCTTTGCAGGTCCAGCGAGAGAGACAATCAGGAGGATCAACATGATCTTGACTCAGGAATTGAAGACGCAGAAGACGTTGCACCCAATGGTGCAATGCCAACTGCTCATGGCAATGAACATGGCTGAGGCGGGAGCCGAGGTCACGGTCTGCCTTACCGCGCCCAAGGTGACGGACGCGGAGCCTCGTCAGAGTCCCCAGGACTATCTGACGTTGCCGGGCATTGCGCCCGACGCCCAGATCGGCCCCGTTTCTGTCCACCGCTACGTGGATAACCGGGAGAACCAGCGATTGGATCGCGTCGGCGCGATCTATCTCAAGGTCCGCTCGATCACTCGTGCGAACGGTCTCAACCCTTACGGGTGGACCAACGTGCGTCTGGAGCAGATCACGGGCTTCATGGTGCTCGGCGTCGTCACTCCGACCGAGGAGCAGATGGCCATGCGTGCGCTGGCCCAGGCTGCGGCTCAGACCCCCCAGGGGGTCTAGCCGTGGGCGACATTGAGCCAGTCCCGGGCGTCGTCATCGCAATCGGCGGTGACGGCTCGGGCGTCTACATCTCTGACGATGAGGGTGAGATTGTCTGCTGGATCTACGATGAGATCGTCGAAGACCCAGAGGCTTGGACGGCTTCGCTTCATGCGGTCGCGATGGCTGCCTCCGAGGGGCCTGCCGCCGTTCGGAAATTCCTCAACGCTAAGAACGGGAGGTAGCCGTGGCTAAGTTCAAGGTCTTTCTCGCGAAGGATACGACTCGCTACGTGCAAGTCGAGATTGACGCAGAGTCTCCAGAGATCGCAGAGGAACTCGCCCTTTCGAAGTCCGATCAAGGCGAGCTTACGTGGGAGGTCAGCGACGAGAGCGGCGAGCCCTACGTCATTGAGACAGAAGCGCTTCCCTCTGACATCTTGCTGGAGCAATTCGAGCGTGAGCAACTGATCGAACTGCTCGTAGACGCCAACGGGGACTACTCGTCGATCCTCAAGAAGCTTGGCTTCAAGGGGACTACGACCAACGGAGAGGTGGTGAACTAATGGCTTTCAAGGTCAAGGTGCTGCTGGAACTCGGGAGCCTACCAGACAAGCATTACGAAACGGTCGAGTTCGCTACTGAGGCGGAGGCGCGTGCCTTTATTCGCGGCTGCGATCTTGCATCAGAGGCAATCGACGGGTGTTACGCCGGTTCGGTGGACGCCCGATTGATCGACCAACCTGGTCCCGAGGCCGGTTGGTGCGTCGAGCACGAAAAGGATCATTTCCTCCATGCCGACGGTGCTTGTTACGAGAATTAACAAAGGGGAGGGGCTTCGGCCCCTCCCCTGCCTCGCATCATGTCCATTCGACCGGAGGTTGATGCACCCGCAAAGGCTTTGAACCTTTGCGTGACCCCAGAGAGTAGCGGTTAGGAACCCAACACAAGAGAGGAAACAAATGAAAAGCTATTGGCTCTATACGCCCGAATCAGACGAAGCCGGATGCGTTGCCGAAGGCGACACGCCCGAGGAAGCTCTTAAGCACGCCCAGAATCTTGGGTGGTATCCCGACGCTGGCGAAGAAGTCCAGTGGTATGTGCTTGGTGAGGGTGGAACCCTGATCGTGGAGACCGAGGAGATCGACGAGCCAGAGGACGATCAGGCTGAGCTTCGCGCAGAGCGCGACAGGCTGTTGGCGGTTCTCGACGCCTGCGGTGGGCGCAACATCGAGATAGCGGAGCAGATCGATGAGATCGCCCGCGAGCTTGGGGAGTCGGAGTTCAATGATGAGTGAGAGCAAGACCATCTATCGTGTCGTCTCCTCCCCGTGGGAGGAGGACACACCCTTTCCCTGGGACTACGAGGAGGAAGGTCTCGTGCGTTGGGTCGATGAAGTCTTCATGGAGGGCTTGGATCTTCTGGACGCCAACGGTTACAGAGTGGAGGAGATCAATGCCTGATTTCACCGAGATTGTGCAGTTCCACTGTGCCTCGGTCGAAACCTATGAGACCGAGATCAAGGGGTCCACCGGCAAGTTTCATAAGGTTCGGGTCGGCTATTCCGACCAGCGGACCCCAACCAAGATCGCTTGGTCTTGCGACTGTCCCGGTTTCAAGTTCCGCCACCACTGCAAGCACATCGACGAGGCTAAGAAGTCTCCCGACTATTGCGGGTGGCACGAGCAGATCGAGGGCGGCGAGATCAAGCGGGACGAGAGCAACGTCGCTCGATGTCCCAAGTGCAACAACCTAGCCATCGCCATGCGATACGGAGTCTGAAACATGCCCAAGTTCACCGTGCGGTTGGTCCGTGAAGCGAC
>Ga0307378_10004574_pt1 | contig 19656 bp, 19 predicted proteins | sample UN1MG_FD_202238 | JGI IMG/M metagenome (GOLD analysis project Ga0307378, IMG submission 202238) | Soil microbial communities from Risofladan, Vaasa, Finland - UN-1 | ecosystem: Environmental > Terrestrial > Soil > Coastal area > Acid sulfate soil | place: Finland: Risofladan, Vaasa | collected... | reverse complement strand
TTTATCAGGAAACTGAGAGGCGCAAGTATCCTTGGGATGTTCCTCGAGTGGAACGAAAAGGAGGTATGTTTATGAAGGGGCAAGCTCTTTGGGATAGTAGGCGAAATAATATTAGGACTCAACAATTTACACTTCAGCTATTGATTTTATCTGGCCACGTGTTTTCCGATCAGAGTGGCGAGAACTTCAGCATATATTTGAAGAGAAGTATGAATTCATTGACCCCCGAAATTGTTTGAAACTTCACTGCACATATCTATTTGGAAATGTTAGCAGGACCGAGGAAGAGGAACGACCACCACTGACAGAAGTTGAATTTCTAACCCGTAAACAAATAGCTGTTGCCTTAGCTCGTAGGTTGCCAGAGATTTAACGCCACTTGGAGTTCTGGTAATTGAGGGCTATGCAGGCGAACGAGACTGGTTTAGCCCAGAGGACTTCTTACCGATCTTAGAAAAGCTAAATCCGGGTCAAGTGCATATTTTTAATGTGACTGAAGAACTTGCAAATAACAGATATATTACTCATCTTGTAGAAGGAGACAAACTTAAATTGTATAGCGAAAGTCTTGCAACATTTTTAGTAAAAGGAGAGGAAGCTGGCTTTCTACGACTCGGAAAGCGACCAGATGAAGAAGAACACGGTCGACATATACAGCTGGGAGAGAAAATCTTGGCTGTGCCATCGCATATCTGGAATCAAGTTTCTATGTCTGCGATGATTTTGGATGACGCGATATTAATTGCCCCCACACCCCTTTCGGAAGAAAAGCGATATTATGAGTTTCGCGATTTTTTGGCGGAATCAAGTATTAAACCCGTTTGGTCTGGTTATGAAAGAGGCTTTGCTTTTCATCGCGATTTCGAAACAAAACTGAATGAGGTAACTCACAAAAGACTTAAATCCTCTGAACTACAGAAAGAAGGGCCCATAATTCTTCATGGTCAGACGGGTACTGGAAAAACAGTGGCATTAGGAGCATTAGCGTATGAAATAAGAAAGGAGAAAAAACACCCTGTCCTTTTCATTGAGCGAAGACCTAGATTGCCTATTAATTCAGACATAGATCATTTCTGTAAGTGGGCTGAGAATCTTGGGGCACCCAGTACTCTTATTGTATGGGACGGTATGTTAGATCCTGCACATTATTCTGATCTACTTAGATACCTCACGGGTAGAGGACGTAAGGTTGTAGTAGTAGGAAGTTGCTACAAACGTGACCCAACGGGGGATCAAGAGAATTTTATTGAAGCACCTGCTTCCTTGAGCCAAAGTGAGCGATCCGATTTTGAAGAATTTATTAATAATTTTGACCCATTAATTGGTCAATTACTTAAAGAACCACTGAAACGGAAACAACTCGATGATACTTTTCTTGTAGCTTTATATCGACTTTTACCGCCTATACGTAGTCTCATTCGTACAGGAGTTCATAGGGAGGTTGGCTCTGCTGAAATAGAACTCCGGCGTAAACTTCAAGAAGAAATATCTGAGCCTATTAATACCTTAGGATACGCCCTTATGGAGGCCGGGCTGATTACTAAAGAGATATTCACCTCTACCGAAACAAAGGAAATAGGTGGAGAAAAAGTAAGTGCGACAGAGGTACTTATAGGATTGATTATAGTACCCGGACGTTTAGGATTGCGAGTACCTGTGGAACTCCTAATGCGGGCAAGTGGGAAAGAAGGATACCTTAAATTTGTTTCCCTAATTGATGAAGTTGATTTTTTCCGACTATCTGAAGATGCTACAGGCAATTTTATGGTAGCTCCACGCCACCCTCTCGAGGCAAAGTTGTTAGCGCAGGTTCGTCTTGGTGGAGCGCGGGCTGAAGTTGCTTTTGCTAAGCAACTTATTTTAGAAATAAAACGAAGTTCGAACTCATTTGATACCACGGAGATACAATTCGGAGTTGACCTTATCCAAAGCATTGGACCAAAGGGGCAAGATGCCGGATATTTCGCCCCATACTACCGAGAAATATCAGGGGCACTCAAAGAGTTGAGAGAAGAACGTGGGGTGCAAAATCCACGTCTAATGCTTCAAGAAGCGACCCTTCTTAGGGAATATGTGCGACACCAAAGCCAATCTGGTAGACCACCGGAGGACACCATAGATATATTAGATGAAGCGGAGGCAGTCCTAAACAGCGCTCTTAAAATTTTGGAAAAAAATCACAGGGATACCCAAAAGCGATGCCCCATTTTAGTAGAATTATCCTCTACTTTGGGCTCAAAAGCCGAACATATTTTGAGTACCGAGCGACCACAAGAAGCAATTCGGCCCTTTCAAGAAGCGAGTAAGAATCTTCTAAAAGCACGAAATCTATGCCCAAATAACTTTTATCCAATAGACGTTCTAGCTTGGATTACAAGAGACTTACTTAAAGCAGACATTCTCGATCCACAAGCTCGTGCTGAAGCTACAGCTAATATACTTTATGCTCTTGAAATGGCCGAGGCTGAAGATTATAGCGTCGACCAACAAGAACATTTTAACATGCGTCGTTTGGAAATCGGAGTACTTTTAGAAAGGCAAGATTTGTCTGACGACGCATTTGAATCATTGCTTGCTCAAGGCTCTTGTGCAGGCTACTTCCTAAGGGCGTATAATAAAATTAGCGGTATACCGAAAAATACAGGACTAACTCCATTTTATCGTGAACGTTGTAGCTCAGCAGTTGGGTACTTAGAAGAAAATAGAAGAGCTATTGCTAATGACAGTAGATGTCTCTATTTACTTCTCCATACTTGGTGGGGGATGCAAACCGGGAAACCCATATATTATGGTGAGCGGCAAACTGTTTCACTTAGCGAAGAAAACTGGAGATATTTTTTAGGAATTATAATAGATCTCATGAATATAAGCGATTTTTCTACGAATCCTTCACTAATGTATTTACGAGGTCTTGCTACGTTTCACTTAGGTTACATTGACAATGCTTTTAATATTTTTCGAGATTTAGAGCGTGAGTCAGAATATGTGACTGGCCGTAGACGCATAATTCGCAGCTACTTGGCTAGCACAACAGAAGGAAAACCAAGGAAATTCAATGGGACCGTAGCTTGGGTATCTGAAGATGGACGCAAAGGTGCGATCTATGTTGAAGAAATCCGTCGTAATATTCGCTTTCTTTCACGTGATTTCAACAGACCCGACATAAAAAAACATGATAGTGTTAACGAATTTCATTTGGCATTCAACTTTCTTGGACCAATCGCCGATCAAAAAAGCTCTTACAAGTCTCAGTAAATGATTGTGATGCCACAAACTATGAGTATACAAAATCCTGAATCTTTGATGTATCAGATTCTTAGTTCAAAAGAAGAAATTGATGATGTGGCTTCAAAGTTGAATGAAATAAACAAGGTATTTGGGCCAACTACATTGAAAAATCCAAAATTTGACCCGCCAGAATTCGGATTTCTTCGTACACTTTCTTGGTTATATGTGCTGTATTATGAAGTAGGAAAAGTAAATGTTGATTTTCTAACTGCACGTTTTTCAGCTTATAATTTAGACCCTGATGGAAAATTAGCCAGGCATCCAGGCATTGTGCAACAATTGCGCACTTTTTATCAACACGATCTGAACCCAAAGGAGAGTCATAATCAGATCCTCAAAGAGGCTTGTGAGCAATGGCTTAGCGATCAATGCGGAACTCCTATACCCGGAGATGATCGACACTGGAGAATTTGTCTTGACGCCATTCTCAATGAGGCCATAGAGTTTTTCTCCACTCTAAAAACATGTATTCGTTTTATCGAACAGGATGAATCTCGATTAGAAATTATCAGCGAATGGGATTTAAAATGCAAGCGCTACCATCCACCTCATGAGTTTGATACTCTGATTTCTAAAGTGGTCGCTGATATGGGCAGGGATAATCTTGATGCTGTTCGTCTTCGTAGACGATATTATGACAAATGGGTGAAGGAGATGGAACTACTCCAAGGCAGTTATGACTTCGAAGTTGAGGCCCGAAAGCTAATTGAACACGTGTTATTGTATGAGATGACATCTATTATGCCCATTACTGGGAATGATATCATGAATGAACTTAAAGTTGAGCCAGGGCCAGAAGTTGGGCAATTACTTGATAAAGCTCGCATCATCCATAATACTGAGCCTTGCTCTCGTGATGAACTGCTTGAAAAGTTAAGACGTGAAATAGCTATCAACAAAAATCTAAATGACTAAGGTCATCTTAGTTTCCAATGCTACTTGGAGTTGTATCACTGTTAGTTTTGACCATACATCAGTTCCTAAGACAGGAAATAATTAATTATAAGGATTATTTTAATACTATTTACCAGTAAATTCACGGCAAGATCACCCCACCATACCCTCAAGCTCGGTTTTAAGCGATTCCGCCATCTCTGCTGCGCAGTACCCGTGCGTAGTGCACGTAACGGTATGCAACTCCTTCGGCTCTGATGCTTTCGAAAAGGTCTGCTCTGCATTCTCGTAGTCAATGATAGTGTCGTTTATGGAATGCAGCATCACGAACTTCCGCGGCGGAATCGTGCCGAGATACGTTTCCGGATCGATAGATTGGTAAAATCGGACAGTTTCAGGATCGTTTAGTCTACCGGAGGCAATTGCCGCATCGACGCCGTAGCCACAGGTGCTGATGGCAACCACGCCTCGTGCTTCGGGGTCGAGTGCGCAGGCAATAATGGCAAATCGTGCACCGTTGCTCTCGCCCGCATAGACGACACGGTTCGGGTCGATCCCGGGTTGATTCCGCAAGATCGCTGCCGCGGCGAGTGCATCATGCACCATTTTGTGCTCGGTCGGCTCCTCATCGTTCATAAACATCTGTAAATCGCCTGATATCTCTATAACACCGAGATTGCGCTGGTCAAGAGCAATGCTCGCGTAGCCGAGGCTGCCGAGATACGTTGCAAGCCCTTGCTCGCCCTCTTTCGTTACGGTCGCACCGGGAAGCAGCACGACACCCGGGACGTTTTCCTGCGGCAGTGCCACGGGCATTCGCAGCAGTCCCGCAATCTCCGTTTCACGGCTGGTGAATCGGACTTCATAAAGCGTGTAGTTGTCCGCCGTTTCGAGTTCCGCCAGTTCATAATCCAGTGTGCAGGAGGGGTATTCCAGCAGCCCCGCTTTCGTCACACGCCATTCCTGCCCGGTATCAGAAAGGAGTATCACGCCGGCGAGTGCCGCAATGATACATAGAAGGCCTAACCATCGAATCACCCTGCGAGAATCCGTCATTTTTCCGCGCCCCTCTTTTCTTTATTTCATTTAGCGATAAGATAATGGCATCCAAATAATTTGAACCTAGGGCAGTAATTAAATATTCGGGTGTTGGACAATGCTAACGGTATGTGCACCACGCCGGTGATCCGATTGGTGTAGACGAGCGCAACCGCCAGCACGGTGAAGATAAGCACGCTGACTGACAACGCTTTGTTCGTCCCTATTCGCGGGCTCAGCCATACGATCGCTACTGCATACGGTATCCCGATCAGATCGGTATGGAGAGCAACCATGCCTTCGCCGTTCGGGCGACGGTCCAAAACGGATTTTGGTTCTTTTGCCCTTGAAAAGTTGCCAAATTATTGAAGGCTATTATACTCTTCGAGAAATCGTTAGTTCTTCTTGTCCTTGAGCAGCAGGAACATCCGAGGCCGTTTCTTTTTGTTCTTCTTCCCCCCTAGTTTCTATCCCCATAGCTTCATATGATTTTTCCTTATCGGTTTAACATATGCTTTCGAACTATTTATTGAGCGTCGTTCAAAAAAAATCTACTCTTTTCCTGCAGGCTTTAAAAGAAAACGTGTACAGAACGATCTACGGTGATTCCTTAGTACTGCTTCTCTATCCTCTGGGTCGAAAAAGAAAACCGTTTATTAGGTGGCGGCGATTACTACTACTATGAATCTGAATCCAGAAGAAGCTCAGGATCGGGCCCGCGCACTTCTTACCATGATCGAAACCGCCTACGGGATAGGGATCGTTAATCTCGACGCGGTTATCACGGCGATAACCGAAAAGACGCGTGATGAGCAGCAGATATTAACGATCAGCACCGCGTTAAACACCTGGATCGCAACGAATGCCGGACTGAGTGCGGAAGTTGAAATACCTCCAGACGTTGTAAACGGTTTGTTAGAACGAGTAATGCGGCTAGATACAACCGAATGAATAGGTCTTAGACGCTACGCTCTGCGTTAAACAGGAAGATCAATCATACAGGGAATCGTGCGTAAACGGTTCGCGTTCTAAAGAACGTAAGTTCATGCGGCAACCGGGGCTCGAACCCGGGTTACAGGCTTGGGAAGCCCGTGTCCTGCCACTAGACTATTGCCGCTTTGTACTTCTGCGCAAACTCCTCAAAATCAGACGCCAGTGAAGCGACAGCGGACTTTATCGCTTCCACGGGATCCCCTTCCTTCATCTTCACGAACAAGACCGGGTTGCTTCTCAGCGTATGCTCGATGGTGTAGGTTGCAATGTCTACCTGCTCATTATCGAGCAGCTTGGACGCTAGTGGCGCTAAAAGAGTATGATCCTCCCCGTCTATCTCTATCCGTATCTCTTTATCCTTCCGCTCCACTATCCGTACCTTTTTAGGTTTAGGTTCTTCTTCAAGTTCGCGTTCTTCTGTCGCCATGCTTATGTATCCTCTCCCCCTTTCCAGCAAGGAGTTATATCAATCCCTTACCGTAATCTTCAGACATCTTCCGTACTTCTACCCGCTTGCAGCGCTCACAAGCCAGCGTATTTCCCTTCCTTTTCAGATCGCCTTTGCATTTCACGCAAATCGCTTTTATCACGCCTAAGTCCTTCCCATCGGTGCTCAGTCGCAACGCCTTTGCGTCTATCACTCGTGCCATCACCAAGTCAAGGTAACCGAACTCATGCTGCAATTCGTTCACATACCCGCTCTTTACGTTTGAGATGTGGATAATACCCTGAGTGGAAGCGGCAATTGCGCGCTCCTCGTGACCTTTCATGCACGCGATATTAACGACCGCGATCGTGTCCCGTATGTCCTCGATCCTGCCCAATACCACATCGCCTTCGTTCAGCGTTGGCGGTGTATCCACCTTTGGTTGAATCTCTATAACCCTTTTATCTGTTATATTAACGCTTCCAGTCACTGAAGCATATATATTCCCTTTCTCATCATACACGCCACTGCCTGGCGTGAATTCTTCTGATGTGCCCAAGAAATCACCCGGCACTACTATTCCCTTTTCGTTCTCCATTCACTTTTCTCCTTCTTTCTTACACTTCTCCTTTAATATTTTACTTCAATTCTATTTATTAGTTTGTTATGCGTGTGATAGGAATAGATCCGGGAACTGCGAGAACTGGCTGGGGTGTTATCGAGTTCACTAACTGCACCTTAAAAGCAGTCAATTTCGGCTGTATCAAGACGACCACGAAACAATCAGGCGGGGAACGATTAAAAGTGATTTATGACGAGTTGCTCGAGCTGATAGCGGAGACGAAGCCGGAAGAGATGGCAATCGAGAAACTATTCTTCAATACCAACGTGAAAACGGCCTTGAGTGTTGGCCAGGCGCGAGGTGTCTGCATCTTAGCTGCTGCCACCAGGGGACTGCTGATATCCGAGTACAATACTACCGAAGTGAAGAATTTCATGACCGGCTACGGCCGGGCGATGAAGATCGACGTAGCGAACAGGGTAAAGGAATTGCTTCAGTTAGAGGTGATGCCAAAGCCGGACGACGTCACCGACGCCCTCGCCATTGCCGCCACGCATATAGCACAGAAGTTGAATTTGGATTTGGAAGGGCTACTAGGCATTCAGCAGTAATCCGAACGTGACAAACCAGGAGAAGACGGTCATAAAGGAGATGTAAACCCAATCTTTCGGCCCCTCGAGGTTCATGTGGAAGAGCGGATAGACGAATTTCTGCGCCATGACCAGAAGGATCGCAATAAGCAAGCCATCGGACGATGTGGGATCGGCTACCGCATAGAGTGATATAAAACCCGCGATGACACCGCATAAAACAGGTATAACCGTTTTTACTATGCCTTCCACGTATTCTTCCTTTTTTTTATCCACTGCGGTCTTCTCGGTCGCCATCTGACTATTCTCTTTTACTTAATTGTCGCTGCTATATAAGTATTCTTAGCCGCGCTTCTCGCGCTTCAATACCGGTAAATCTCAGGATTCCCGCGGAGTGATCTTCCTTATCGCCGCTGATTCGTCACGAATTCGTAATCGGTGAGACACCCCAAAAATATTTAACCAATGAACGCATACTGAACTAAAAACGCAAGGTAACCGGAGAAGCCGAATTTGACAAAAGTACCGAAGAAGGAGCAGGAACGAAGGGACAAGGAGGTAGAGGAGCTTGCAGAGGTCCAGGTAGAGGTTCCCAGCGCTGAATTAGAGCGATTGAAGCAAGAATTAACGGCGAAGACTGCGTTAGCAGACGAGTATTTATCGCGACTGACATACCTCCAGGCGGATTTCGAGAACTACAAGAAGATGGTGGCTCGCGAGCGTGAGCGGTATGAGCAGTGCGCGACGGAGGGGTTAATAAAGCGCTTATTGCCGCTTATCGATACCGTTGAGGCTGCGCTTGCATCTGCTGAGACGTGTGAGGACCTGAAGTCATTCGTTACCGGAATTGAGTTGATCTATAAGGATTTAACGGAAGAGCTGAGCAAAGAGGGGTTGAAACCGATAAAAGCAGTTGGCGAGAAGTTTGACCCGTATAAGCACGAGGTTGTGATGGCGGTTATGGATACCGACCATCCAGAAGGCACCATTCTGGAAGAGCTTGAGAAAGGCTATATGCTGGGTGCGAGAGTGCTACGGACCTCGAAAGTAGGGATTTCAAAAACACCTCCCGCGACTCCAAACGCGGAATAGACCGACTGAGGATCCGTAGTTAGGCCAGTGACACGATTTTATCCTTTATCGCTTTTATTTGCTCAACCGCTGCGCCTCCCATGTCCAGAGGCGCTTTGCCCTCTAGATCTGCACGTATCAAGGTCGGATCGTACGGGATACGCCCCAGCAGCGGCAGGTTCAACTCCTCCAGCTTCTTCTCTATCCCAGTTACCAGCGCGGGATCCGTAACTTTGTTGAGCACTGCCGCGATATTATTGATACCGATATCCTCACCGAGCTGCTTTATTCGGGCTACGGTCTCTACGGATCGCATCCCGGGCTCCACGACGGTCAGCATGAGATCAACCCCCTTTGCAGTGCCCCGTCCTAAATGCTCTATTCCCGCTTCCATGTCCATTACAACCGTGCTTTCCTTGAATAACACGTGTCGCAACAACGCGCGAAGGAACGCGTTTTCCGGGCAGGTGCAGCCGGTTCCGCCCTTCTCTATCGTGCCCATTACCAGTAACGTCACGCCATCCGGTCCCTCCGCACCGTACGTACCGAGGATATCACTCACTTTGGGATTCAATTTGTAAATGCCTGACCCGGTATGCGCACTGGTGCGTTCAAAAATGAGATCCTTGAGTTCGGAGATCGATGGCGGGTTCTTTTCTATGCCCAGTGCGAATTTCAAGTTCATTGCAGGGTCTGCGTCCACAGCCACGACGCTCTGCCCATCACGCGCAAAGAGACGAGCAAGCGTGCCTGCAAGGGTAGTTTTACCCACACCGCCTTTTCCCGCAACTGCTATCTTCATGTTCGCGTGCTCTCCCGTTAATAGTCATAACCTTTTTTGTCGCATAAGAGGATTGTGGCAGTGCTTAAAAGTGGCATATTTGAAGAGCATACGAGGACGGAACGGAACGAGCGGCAAATCGAATTTCTCAAATATTTATACCTGACACTTAAACAAGATATAGGAGAAGGCGATAAATATTTTATGGTAACAGGGGTATAATGAAGTGAGACAAGATGGTAAAAGAGAGGACAAAGCGATTTGGTAGAGGCGCGAACACGTGCAGGCGATGCGGTAGGAGGCGAGGTCTGGTTCGTAAACACGGGATATATCTGTGCAGGCAGTGCTTCCGGGAGATAGCGCGTGAAATCGGGTTTAGGAAGTATAATTAGCTGATTTTTGGAAGGCAAGGTATGAGAGGAGAGTTATTTAAACGCGTTCCGTTCATAGGTTTTTATATACCGAGGGTGAATAAGAAATAGGAAAAAGGAAGAAAAAATGTCGCTCAATGACCCGCTTGCAGATGCTCTTTCGCATATTAAGAATACCGAGAGAGTCGGGAAGATGGAATGTACGATAAAACCGGCCTCAAAGCTGATTGGCAACGTGCTGAGTGTAATGAAGGAAGGCGGCTATTTAGCCGAATTTGAATTTGTAGAGGATGGAAAGGCCGGATTCTTCAAGGTGAAGCTCGGCGGTAAGATAAACGATTGCAACGCGATAAAGCCAAGGTTTTACGTCCATATGGGAGATTTTGAGGGGTGGGAGAAGAGAGTTCTCCCGGCGCGGGATTTCGGAATGCTCATCGTTACGACCTCTAAGGGCGTCATGTCGCATGCCAAAGCGATCGAGAACGGAGTTGGCGGCCAGTTGCTGGCTTTCGTTTATTAAACTGAGCCCATCTAAAAAGCAAAAAGACAAAAAAACCACCCGCACAGTAGCTACTTGCACGGGTGCGTTCTTATTTACTCACTCTAATCAGAGCGTGAGCGATTACACCGCTTCGATCGTTGATGGCGGTTTCTTGGTTATGTTGTACGTAACACTGACCACACCGGGCACTTCGGTCGTTATACGATCAGCTAATCGCTCTAACGTCTCGTACGGAAGTCTTGTCGGTGTTCCGGTCTGCGCATCGGTGCTCTCCCAGCATCGTACTTCGACTTGCATGCCATAATCCCGCTTGCCCTCACGCATGCCGGTGACTTTGTCCTCGTGCAGGATGGCTAAATACTGGAACGCATCGGTGTTCTGCAATTCCGCTTCGACGATCGCTGTTGCTTTCCGTACCACGTCGACGCGTGCCGATGTGACTTCGCCAATGACTCGTGCGGCCAATGCGGGACCAGGGAATGGAGGTCTGCTGTAAAGCTCTTCGGGTAGCCCGAGCGCCTGCCCAACTACTCGCACTGCGGGCTTCCTGAGCCGAATTACCGGTTCGATAACGGTATAGCCAAATGCCGCTTGCGTATCAATTCCTAGCTGTTCGAGGATGTTGTGCTGCCTCTTGACGCCCGCGACCGTCTCTTCGACATCCGTAAAATTGGTGCCCTGGAGTAGATAGTTCGCGCCGCTCTCCTTCACCAGCGTACCAAAGACCGTCTTGTAAAACGTCTGCGTAATCGCCTCGCGCTTCTCTTCGGGATCGGTAAGACCTTTGAGCGCATCGAAAAACTGCTGCTTCGCATCAACGATCTCTACCGGTATGCCCATCGCCTGAAAGAGAGAGACAATCCGCTCCGGCTCGCCCTCTCGCATAATACCATTTTCAATGAAACAGGTCTTCAGTCGATCGCCTAACGCTCGATGACCCAGCAGAGTCACCGTAGACGAGTCAACACCACCGGATAACGCATTGATCGCCAAACCACTGCCTACAACCGATTTAATCTCCTCTACTTGCTCTTCTATAAACGCGTCGGGATTCAAATCCTCGAGTTTTAGCTCTTTAAGTTCCATGATTCTAATAGGCCGAATCGGCATTATAAATATTTTTATACCGAGCACGAGTAACCTCGCGTTAATAATAATACCAGATGCTCCGGTAATCTTCGGGATCTTCGCCCCGATCCTTCAACTTCTCGAGATAGCTCCGTATCGTCACATCCGTGTACAGATAGGGTTTCACTCTCGCTATATTTTTCTCCCAGGGGTAAAATGCATACATTCTCCTTCCATCAGGCTGGATAGCGATCAGTTCGTGGTCCTGCCAGGCACGCAGATGATTCTTACCGAGGAATGGCACATTAAATACCGGTTCATCAGTGCGGAAGATCCCGGGCAGCAATCGCGCCTCCTCTTTCCGCTCCTGCAAAATGCGCGCGAGAGGTACTGCGTAATCTTCGATCTCGGATTTGCCCTTCATATTGAAAGTATAATACGGATCTACGCCAATCTGTTTTATCGCGATTCGTAATGCTGAGGTCTCGAATCGTCTGCTATTCGCAAAGGTAAACACCTGCTGGTTATACACGTGCATGCCATGCATCTTAACGCGCCTGATCGCGCTCGCCGTCTCGGGCGTAACCTCGTAAGGATGCTCAAAATGCGTGACCATGCAGAGTGTCTGCTTGCCCACCTCGTAATAACTCGCAAAGATCTCGCACAGTTCCTCGGTAACCCGTTGAGGCACCGTAATGGGTATGCGCGTGGCGATTCGGATACTGTGCAAATGCGGGATTTCCGACAGCCGTTTCACGATGTACTCGATTAAGCTATCTTTCATCGCCAGCGAGTCGCCGCCGGTGACCAAGACGTCCATCATACTCTCGTGTTCTGCGAACCACTGTATCGCGTTATCAATGCGCTCTATCGGCGCTAAGGCGTAATCCATTAAAGGGGACGTGATCTCCCAGTTGCGTTGACAGTAAACACAGATTTGCGGACACGAATCATACGGCTTGACGATCGCAACGGTGGGATAGCGACGGGTAACAAGCTCTGTGGGTGAGGTATCGTGCTCACGCATAAAGTCAAATGCCAATTCTTTATCATCTTTATGCGCAATCATGTTCTCGACATAACTCAACGGCGGAAACACTTGCCTTCGTATCGCGTAATCAGAATCGGTCGGCTCGGGATCCATGAGCTGCAAATAGTGCGGCGTGACCCCGAAGGGGACATTATTCTCGATCGCGAGCTCAATTGCCTTCTCCTGGATGGGGTTTAACTTGATTATCGTCTTGATCGTCTCAAAGCCTTGTTTGTTCTTGAAGACGTGTTTAAAGTGCCATTTCCAGTCTTCCCAGTCTTCCTCAGAGGCACCGAGTTCTGCTAAAATCCGCTTTTTGTGCTCCTTGCGTCGTTCAACGATCTCAGGCTTGAGGCCCGTGGGGTAGCGTACAAGATACTCGTTCATTCGCGTTCCCATCTGATCAAGGTAATCGGACCGTATTAACGCCGCTTCGCGTCCTTTATACTGGTCGAAATCAGGTATTGGTATGCCTTCCATTAAGCGCGAGGGGTAAACATCCGATTGCCCTTTTATCGCTTTAAACAAATGCACGAACTCGTCGATAAAATCGTCGGTTACTTCGGCATCGCCGGTTACCGCAGCAGTCCAGAGATGCTCCAACGCTGACGTCTCGGCTAAACGCTCGTTGCGCGGCGATATTATGTTCTCCAGGGCGCCAACGGCATCTTTGAGTACACTGTAATCCCACGATTTAATGTGGCCAATGTCACGTCGGTAGGTCCAATCTAAGGCGTTAAGGTAGCTGATAATCTTTTCACGAGCACTTTCTAACGTTTCGCTCTCTTTTAGGAGCACGTATATCTCCGGTGCGACCTCCCAGCAATCATGCCATCGTATTGCCATGTCCCACCGTAGCGTCATGTTCGTAGCTTCCATAATTCATATATGGCCGTCCGCACATTTTACTTTTTACGGAATTTTGTTTGCGGGTGAAAGGGGTAACTGGAGGCTTTTTAGTGTGCCTTTTCAAGCTCGTGCTAGTTCAAATATTTTAGATCTTACTACCCGTTTTCTGTGTTGATATTACAAAGGCACTTCACTGAAATATTCATCGGGGGGATATGTCCTATAAATCTTGACGGCCTAGCAGTTTTCACCCAACCTCTCATGGGCCTGTTCGCCACACTCGATAAATATGCCGCTTTGCGAGCCCTTGTGAGTCCGACATAAAATATCCGGCGCTCTTCAGCAAGTTTCTCGTCATCATTGTGAGTGCGATAGTCTGGAAGTACATCATCTTCTAAACCAATAAAAAAGACGACATCGAATTCTGTGCCTTTAGACTGATGCCCGGTGATGATTTGAATTGCACTCCGCCCGGAGAACCGATTTATAACTTGAAGAAGACCAAGTTCATGTTGTTTAGCCTCATCGGAAACATCTTGAGACATTCTTTTAAGATTTGTTATCATTTGTTTTGCATCACTCGTCCCCGCTGATGCGTTTTTTACAATATCTTCTAAGATTGTATAATCAAGAATTTCATCCAACTTATTCGAATGTACTTTCAAATCTGCAGATCTAAGGTTGTCCCGAATTCTTAAGGCTAAGTCAAGTGCATCCTCTTCTCCAAGTCGAAATGCCAGTCCTCCTTCTTCAATTGCTGACAGCACTCTATGCAGATACAGACTTGAACTAGGTTCATGTGCAAGCTCAATAATTGCAAGTGCGAGCGCGGTTTCCCACGAATCTTGAAAATTAAGTCGAGAACGATCAAACCACCGCACACTTTTTTCATTCATCTCTTGTTTTATCCATGCTGTTCGATAATGAGTTCGGGCAATTATTGCTATGTCTCCTGGATCATCAACAACACTCAACGCTTTATTGATCCATTCCACTACTTTTTTTGCTTCTTCTTCTGGATCGTCAAATTCACGCCGATATAGATGCCCTCTTTCTTCTGAGACCGCAGTTATGTCTTTATCGCGCCGATTTGGATCGAATCCTATTATCTTTTGTGCAGCTTCTACGATTACCTCATCTGATCTAAAATTATGACTTAGTATAATTTCTTTTGCACCGAGCAATTTTTTAATTTTATAAATGTTCTCCCGCACGGCACCCCTCCAACCAAATATTGATTGGTCATCATCTCCAACGATTGTGCTTCCTATTGCAGGTTTAGCAAGCAGCCGAATCATCTCGAGTTGCTGGTCGTCTGTATCTTGAAATTCATCTACAATAACATAGCGGAAGAAATTAGTGAATTTCTTAGCGAAAACCGATTTTTGAAGTGATTCGACTGCGAGAGCGACTAAATCGCCAAAGTCGAGCAAGTTTTCCTTTCTAAGGATTTGATTATATTCGCAAAAAGCTTCGCGTATTTCAGGTGAAAGATTTTCGTCACCTTGGTTAGGATAAATGCCTCTTCGCTTTAAACTATCAAATAACCCCCCGAGATTAGAACTAGATAAACCAATACGGTAGATTTTAATAATGTTATCCAATATTAAATTACGCTTATCCAGCTCGATAATCTCGAAGTCTTCTGAGATACCGATATCACTCCCATAGCATCCTAAAATATAACGAGAGAAGGAATGAAATGTACCCACCCAAACTCGATCCCACTGGCTAAAACCTTTGACACGTAGTCGGGCTCGCATTATACGTGCAGCCGCATCAGTAAAGGTTAAAGCCAAAAGACCATAGGGTTCTGGAACAATTTCCTTTTTGAAAATATACAATATCTTCTCTGTTATTGTGTGAGTTTTTCCGCAACCAGGACCTGCAAGCACCACATAATGTCCCTCAGTTGCCTTAACAACTTCCAATTGCTGTTGAGTAAGACTCATATTCTAACTAGCTCCCAATTGCTAACGACACAGCTTTTTCAATAGAATTCTTATAACAATCAGGAACATTATGTACGTTTTTGACCGCATTAGCCACAGCACGAGCAATTGGCACTTTGAGACTTTTTCCTCTCCTCGTCTCGTTAATGTACTTTGAAACACCCTGAGCATCCTTTTGGAGGCCGTTAGTAGTAGTAAAATCATCTAAAGAAGGAGTAAAGCCCGCCTCATTAATAACCTGAAGAATCAAGGGAAGATATCCAATCTTTGCAATTTCTTCCTCAAAATTGTGTACTGCGGGAATCCACCCAATTTCTTCGAGTTTTCTTTGGCGATCTTCTGCTGATCCGTGCCTACAAGCGTCACGATCTTCTGCACTTAGTAAACCTGCCTTATATGCTTCAACTACTAGATTATTATCTGTTTCCAATACATCCGTATCAAAAGTGACCATCGAGGGTATTGAAAAATGATCCTCACAACAAGCATGCAAAATATATGAAAAAGAGTTCCCATCCGCAGGCACCACGGATACCCCTTCACGATCAAGATTAGATCCGATTTGCTCGGCAAATGCTGGTAAAGCAACTACTTCAGACGGCCCTTCAACAACAATTATCGCCCTCGCGAAAAAAGCATCTGCACGTCCTGATCTCATCATTCTAGCCAATAATTTAAGATCGTTTTCATCAATCTTGGCGGGATCTAGTTGATGTGCCGTAACTTCGTTTTGCTGATTTCTCGTCAGGCGAACAATTCCCAAGGGTTCAGAAGACTCAACTATAGCTGATGAATGGGTTGTCAAAAGAACAGGGCCATCAATGCTATTTAAGTCAGAGAATAAACAGCGTTGAGCCTGCGGATGTAAATGAGCTTCAGGTTCCTCTATGGCAAGAATTGGTTGAATATATCCCACTGTCGATATTCTGTGTCTGAACATGGCTATGAGAACTAAATTTTGTAATCCCGTTCCATGTCGATCCATCTCATAAGCCCTACTGTCTGATTGACATTTCAGATTTAAACGAAGATTTTTTACTAATTGAGAAGGATCCTCAGTAGCAACCGACATTGAAGCTTCGGCTTGACCTCCGGGAATATTAGCTGATAAAAGATCTCTGATCCCTGTTGATAAATCGTAAATGCCCTGATTCCGACTGATTGCTTCATTTGCAGAGCTAATACCCTCAATAACCTCATCCTCCACATCTTCTAGCTCCAAACCGCTTAGCAGTTGAGAAAGAGCACCTCTTCCTGTCGCCCTCATCTCGGTCTTAGCATCCCTAACCGCATCAAGGTAGTATAATGGAATAGATCGAGCCATTCGAGGTGAGAACTGTTGGGGATCATTGTTTCTTCCCTCTGGCGGTAAAACCTGGACTTTCCAATTATAGGTTCCTTCATCATCGGGTTCATATATACCCTCTAGGGTAACGTACGTTTCATCTCCCTCTCGATCAAGACGCTCCATAAAAATGGCTTCCAATTCTAGGTGATTTTGAAGATCGCCCACTTCAATAGCGATAGAAAAACTGTTATCGCCTTCTGAACGAGCAGCATCGTTAATATCCTCCTCAGAAAGTTCAGCTTCTAGTCTTTTTGCTGCGGGGTCAAGTAACAATCGGAGAGCGTACAGGAGGTTTGACTTACCGATATTATTCTCTCCAACGAAAATCGTAGTATGCGATGGATAGATTTCAATATTACGAAGGTTGCGAAAATTTTTGATGCTAATTTTTCGAAGTCTCATCGTATTTTCACCATTTAGATAAACTTCAACATTTTTACCTCTGATATCCTAATCACTCACAAGCATATATAATTCTTTCGCTTTTTCTCTATTTTTCTCCGTCTCTTTCAACCTCATCCTGATACCCCTAAACGCGCAGACCTGCACTGCGGTTTGCGCCATCACGCTTTTTAAAGAAAGGTTAAGTTATATATAGTAAACCATATATATACCATACCATGGTAGCTCCCAGTGCGAAAGCTAAATCTGGCGTGGTGCCTGAGACCAGAGCGGTTGGCACGAAAGTAACGCAGCGTGAGATCAGAGAGATCCATGGACTTATAGAAGCTGGCGTCTACATCAGCATTTCAGACTTCGTGCGAGAGGCGATACGGGATAAGCTACGTGCTATTAAAGTCGTTAAGGTACGTGATATAGCGTATGACGAGGCGAAGCAAGAAGTGCTAGGCTATTATCGCTCTTATAAAGAGGCGTATCCACACGAAGTTGCCGAAGATTTAGAGTTGGACTACGACCTTGTCTGGCAGATTACCGAGGAGTTAAAGGCGGAAAAAAGGCTCGAGGTGATCGAATGACAACAACCTACACAGAGGAAGGCGCTACAATTGTTGGCGACGTCCTAGTCGGCGAAGCGCGTACTATCTCTAAGCCGCAGGTCATCGTCAGGACAGGCAGGCACAAAACACAACGGATAATCCTCCGAGAGAACGCACGATGCAGAATAGAGAAAAAGTTACGATTCGTTAGGTAGGTAGGTAGGTAGGTAGGTAGGTAGGTAAACGCCGCAGTTTCCTTGCTGCACAAACCTTCTCGTTAAGAACACGGTTTCTCTTCAAAATACGTACGGCACTTCTCCCAGTTTAGGATAACTATCTACAAGATTGAAGGAACTTCAGTCTAGTATACCCTAAACAAAGAATTCAAAGCTCTCCGTTTTGCATAGTCATTTTACCTTGAATATCTCGCTTGGATCGTTACTCATCCGATATCTGAAGTAGTTCGCAATCCCGAAAGGTCCTACGTGAAGGTACACCCTCTCGACCAAGATAGGCGTTCTTCTAAAACGTTCGGAAGCTGTCGTTCGAGCCACGGAATTTACGTGTTGTTCACGGGGGTAGAGCGCTTCAGTCGAGGCATATTTTCGTCTAATAAGTAATCTCGCTGAAGTTTTATCTCCTCTGTTCAATCCTAAAGTTGGAGAAGAACCTGAATTTTTAATCGTGCTGAACGAGGGGATGTCCTCATTTCAGTAATTGCTTCAGTGCAGCCACCTCATCCGAGAAGTTTTTGACTAACCGGTTCTTCTTCAGGTTCTCCTTTACTATCCACCGAATATCCTTATCCTGTTTTCGCGAATCGATAAGCTGCTCCATGTATCCAAACCCTTCTTCTGGAATCGCGGCAACAACAACACTCAAAGTATACCCCAGACCTTTCTTCAAGGTCTTGAACTGCTCGGATTTCCGCTCTTTCACGCTCAAAATACGGTCAAAGATCATCTTATGCAGTGCCACGGCCCGCATCGTGAGCCAGTCGCCGTTAACAATCCAGCTTTCTAATTCGTTCAGTGTTTTTTCGCGCTCTTTTTCTAGCAGGTTTTGCAGCCCCATCGCCACTGCTTCCCGTATTCGCCATCGTGGGTCAACTGCTAACTCTTTTAAGCGAGCCAGGGCTTCTTGATAAAATGCGGACGAGACCGCACCAAGTGCGCCCAGCCCGCAAGCCCCACAAAACGGTAGGAATTCCTTCGGATCGTTCACCGGTGCTTCATCTGCGGAAATCACCGTTAATTGTAGGCAGAAGCGCCAGAGCCGTTCAGGATCTTCTGCAAACAGTTCCTCGACGACTTCAGCAAACGCCGCTGCCAGTTCCAGATTCCCTCGCCGTCCCGGGAGGTTGCTGTTTGCGAGAAGATAGTCAATGAGTTTCCGCTCATCGCCCGTGTCGATAAATTCGTTAAAGAGTGGGGCTAAGTCCCGTTTATGGTTCTCTTTCTTGCTCATTTTTACTACTTCTTACCCGGTGTAATAAAATCGGTTAATACCTTTATTCATTGCGACTTTTTACCCTGCATCTCTTCATAAGCCGGGCAGCCTCGTTCTCCCTGCTTACAATACTTGCAGATGAGATTCTTCCTCAGAATGAACCCGGGAATCACGGCAATCACTAGATATGCAGCAAGTAAAATGAGATTTAGCCAGGAGAATCCTGTAACCAGCAGAACGAGCGCTCCGAATAAAGGCAGGAATAAAACGGCAAAGCTCAAAAGAGCTGCGGGCATCAAATTTTTAGGGTTCTGGAATTCTTCGGGTTTGCCTGCTTTGAAGAGTGATTTAGCTAACGTTCCTAACCCCACAGAGCATCGTTTACCGTAGTAATATAGTCAATCACCCCAATTCTACCCGAACAATATTGGAAAATAATTTGATAAAAACCCCTTTGATTTCATAGACAATACATCTATCTCGGCACTAACCGCTAACCGCAACT
>Ga0307378_10004571_pt1 | contig 19670 bp, 15 predicted proteins | sample UN1MG_FD_202238 | JGI IMG/M metagenome (GOLD analysis project Ga0307378, IMG submission 202238) | Soil microbial communities from Risofladan, Vaasa, Finland - UN-1 | ecosystem: Environmental > Terrestrial > Soil > Coastal area > Acid sulfate soil | place: Finland: Risofladan, Vaasa | collected... | reverse complement strand
TTCCTAATCCATATCCATACAGGAAGCCTGCCCCAGGTACTTTTTAAATACGCAAAGAGCATCGATGGTAATTGACTTTTCCCTATTTTTAGGCTAGTCTTTTATAAATACGAGGGCTAATCTTAGATTACGCTTACTATCCGGCTAGAGGAGAGGGAATTATGGATATAAAAGAGGCGGTCTTGGCAGGATTAAAGGAGCTGATACTTCCTGAATTGAACAGGATCAAGGAAGATACTCAGGAAATGAAGACTGCTCAGCTCTTAATCAACAAAAGACTTGATGATATGAATATGCATTTGATCGATCAAAGCCGACGCATCGATGAAGTCAATAAGCGCATTGATGAGCGCATTTGTGAAGTCAATAAGCACATTGATGAGCGCATTGGTGAGGTCAATAAGCACATTGATGAGCGCATTGGTGAAGTCAATGAGCGCATTACTGAGTTAAAGGAAGGAGTATCCTTAAATACTATAAGGATAGATGAAATTAACAAAAGACTGGATCGGCTCTACGAAGTCATTGTCCGGCGAGATGAGCACGATAAATTGGAAAGTCGTATGATTTACCTTGAGCAGCAAGTCAATGAGATAAGGTTGAAATTAGCCGCCTGAGAGACCGCGAGACATCCAATTGATCTCAGCATAATGCTGCCAATAAGAATCTAAACGCCCAAGCGCCTATCTCAAAGCTTCATTTCTCATAAGTAGTTGTGCTTTCTGCCGGATATTTTGGGATCGACGCTCAATGTGTAGGCTGTAGGCAGCTAAGATCATCTGAAGTACCGCACTCCTGTACTTCCTGTTTTAATCATTCCTCATGCCTGCAATAAACTCCTCAGTCATCCGATATGCCTCGTCATCAGTGAATTGTTTCGGAGGGTGTTTCATGAAGTAGGCGGAAGGTGAATACAGGGCACCCCCCTGGCCTCTCTTGAGGGCTAATTTGCAGCATCGGATCGCATCGATAACCACTCCTGCAGAATTGGGGGAATCCTCGACGGAAAGCCGCAACTCCAGATTCATCGGTACATCACCGAACAGCTTGCCTTCTATTCTGATGAAGCAAACCTTGTTATCGTTTTGCCAGGCCACATAATCACTCGGTCCAATGTGGATGTTTTCGGCCTCAAGCCTGTCAGCGAGCACTGACTGAACCGCTTCTGTTTTTGACTCCTTTTTTGAGATGAGTCTACTTCTGTTAAGCATATTAAGGAAGTCGGTATTGCCGCCGGTGTTGAGCTGATAGGTTCTCTCAATCTTAACCCCCCGTTTTTTGAACAGATCGGCCAAGGCTCTATGAATGATCGTGGCACCTAATTGGGCCTTGATATCATCTCCCATGACCGGTATATTCTTCCTCTTAAATCTTTCAGCCCACTCAGGGTCGCTGGCAATAAAAACAGGCATGTTATTAATGAAGGCTATGCCGGCCTCAAGTGCGCACTCCGCATAGAAGCGGGTAGCAGCCTCGGAACCTACGGGCAGATAATTTAAAAGTATCTCGGCCCCTGATTGTTTTAAGGTATTTACAAGCTCCTCTTTTGATGGTTCCCTTTCCCCGGCCGGGGCAAAGGTCCGTGCTTCATCATAATTCCTCATGTGCTCGGAAAAGCCGTCCAGGATTTTTCCCATTCGCACCCTGGCACCTTTGCGTGGAACATCCCTGCAAAAGACAGTTGTGCAATTTGGCAGCTCGAAGATGGCCTCAGATATGTCTTTGCCGACCTTTCTTTTATCGATATCAAAGGCGATAACTACTTCAATATCGTATGGTTTATATCCGCCAATATCCCAATGCATTAATCCTACGGGATCGTTGCCGTCATTTTTTTTACAATGTCCGCTATTTTTTTTATAATATTCAATACCTTGAATTAATGAGCTTGCGCAGTTACCAACCCCTGCCACGGCAATTTTAACGGTATCCACAAATGGTGACCTCCTGTATTTAAGGTTATGCCGTAAACGTCAAAATTCCCGCATACGTCTACAAGTGCAAGTATTTGCCGTCATTCCCGCGAAGGCGGGAATGACGGGATTGAGTCCTTTTGGGCTGAATCCCTACACTTGTAGACTTATCCGAAAATTCCACACTACCACATTACCCTGCTGACGTTTGGCAGCATCCAGATAGCTTGCCAATTGGGAAGCGGATCGGCTGGATAACCTGCAAAAATAAACGGATTTTTATATTAATCAAATTATTATACTAATTAATCAGATTATTATACTAAATTTAAAAAATAATCTCAATAATAATTTCCCTCACGCAGGACAGGTAAAAGGAGAGTGGAACTGCTGAAGATGAAACTGCTGAAGTTGGGAATGTTGAAGATGGGAATGCTGGAAGAGGAGACATTCCTCTTCCAGCGCATAATGTTATTTTTGCCTTGCTTCTCGCATCTTTTGTAAGTAGTTGGCAGCAGCATCTCTGCCGCCCAACCCGAAGGCCAGCGCCATTGCCAGAGAAAAAGCGCCAAAAAGGATAGCGAAAGCTACCGTAACCACAGAGCTGGCAATGCTTAATTGTTGGAGCGCCATGGTTATGGCAAGTATGATGATTGAATATTTGGCGATTTTAGATAACAGAGAGGCCGTCTCCGTACCTAATCCAGAACTTATCGTATTGACAAGGGATTCCAGAAAATTTGCTAAAACACCGCCAAAGATCAGGACCACCAATGCGGCGATAACATTAGGAATATAGAGCACTACCTTGTTCAACAGATCGGAGATAATGGGAAGACCCAAAACATCAAAAGAAGCAATGATCACAATCAGCATGAAAAACCAATACACCAGAATTGCCAATACTTCCTTGGGTTGTTTTTGGATATTTCCCTTGGCCATAAGTTCATTGATGCCCGCTTTTTCGGTCATGGCATCAAACCTCAATGCACCTAGTACCTTTACAATCAACGCCTTGGCTATTCTTGCCAGAAACCAGCCCAAGAGAAACACAATGATCGCCGCTATAAGATTAGGCAAAAAGAGCATGATCTTGGTGGAAACAGCATTCCAGGCGCCTATTACATTCGAAACAACACCCATAAATCTCACCTCCTAACTTTAGACCTTTAATGATAAAGGTGTCTTTTACAAATACTCTATCGGCTTCAATGAGAAATTTTACTTCCTTTTGCATACATCATTTGAGAACCTCTTAGTAAAAGGTGTCGTTTTTTGTCGTAAAATGAGTCGCCCAATAGCGTGTCATTGTCCTCATAGTGTACCGCCCCCTTGAAAACTGCTCCAGCAGATAGCGGTTTTCCACTTAAGTAGACTACAATTTAAGTAGACTACAATAGTCGACCCTGAGCTGAAAATATCGGCATGTTACGTTGTTGCGTGTAGCGCATATAACTGGAAGCTGGTATAATATACTTAATGATAGTCGGCGGCGTAATGATAGTTGACAGTATACGGGTAAAGAGACTATTATTTAACAATAAACAATTTTTGATTACTTGAAAGCAGACTAAAAATAAAGGGGTTGGCAAGGTATGCAAAAGAAGGTATTTGGTTTATTATTCACTTTATTCATTACGATCTTTTTTATGAGTTTAAGCGGTGTTGTGGAAGCATTTGATCAGATCACTGCCCAAGAGGCCTATAACATGGTGAGCAGTGGTGAGGCTACACTTCTTGATGTCAGAACCCTGGAGGAATATGCCTTCGTGGGCAGTCCTGCACTTGATGCCGGAGGTGAACCCATTGCCTATCTTATATCATGGAAACTGTTCGACGGCGTTGATGATAATGGCCAGACAATCTACAAGGATAATCCTGACTTCGATGCTCTGGTTGAGCAAACATTCGGTAGCAGCAAAGACCTTGCCCTTATTGTCATGTGTAAAGTTGGGGGTCGGAGTACGTATGCAGCAAATCGTCTTGAGCAGCTTGGATTTACCAGTGTCTATGAGATCGACAATAGACTCAAGGAACTGGCAAGCCCTCCAGGAGGGTGTGGGGGATTCCAGGGTTCAAATTATCAGGCTGAAACCAATGGATACTATTATGGGTACACCGGGTATCCAGGAAGGCTTCCCAGCGGATCTACTCCCTCCTCAATTAAAGTTGCCACTGTCACTGACCAGATTGAGAATGAAAATGATTCAGTATCCTGGATGGATACAGGGCTTCCAATAACGCAAAAGGTAGACCCCAAAAAGATTCCCAAGTTGAAAAAGGTAGAGCCCCCACCCACAATACCTATTGATAATAAAACTAACCTTACCGGGACTAACCTTACAGGGACTAACCTTACAGGGACCAACTTTGTCGGGACCAATCTTTTGGGGACCAACCTCTTTGGGACTAATCTTTTGGGGACCAACCTCTTTGGGACCAACCTCTTTATAGGGGTTCAGAGCATTCTTCCTTCTCCCTATCTGGGATATCAGGTAATGCCTGTTTCTCAGCAACCAGCCTATCCGGTCCCGGCGAAAGACTATTCCTCGACCATACCTCAGCCGAATTGGGTTTTACCGGATCAATCGTTTTTTCAACAACTGTACATAGGTCCATCTTCAGCAAATACCACCTGGCTGACCCAGTGCACATCATCGACGGGTTTGACAAGTACAAGTTCCGTATATACAGCCCCTCAACATACCTGAGGGTGCAGTAATTGAAAGTTGCCCGGTGGGCAACTCACATTAGTACAAAGGACCAATGCTGTATAGCAGATTACTCAATCGGAAACCGCTATAATTCGCTTTACGCAACCTCTGTATGCTTTTTTTACTTGTTTTTTTAGCCTTTTTTTGCGAAACTCGCTGGTGTATCTACCGAGAAATAAGCTGGCTTTTGATTGCTGACTTTTATATTAATGATCCATTATATTAACCCAAGTTGCTAGTTATGGTCATAAGCAGGGAAAGGAGTCAGGAGTCAGGAGTCAGGAGTCAGAATAAGGGAAAAAATGGGTTTTTATTCTGAATTCTGACTCCTGAATTCTGAATTCTTATTCTGGAGCAGGATAAGTAGCAACTTGAGTTATATTACTAATACATGATTTACCTTTCGTGGGGAGGAAAAGCGGAGTGGAGTTAAACAAGCAATTTGAAAGAGACGGTAATTGGCTTTTTCGCTGGAGGAGCTACCTGCCTTTACTTATGATCGCGTTATTTATTTTAGCTTTTCTTGAGCTTAAGTCCTCTGGACACAGCTTAGATCAATCATGGGTGGCACTTTGCTTTGCAGTGGCCTTTTTCGGCCTGGGCGTTCGAGCCTTGACCGTAGGCTTTGTCCCCAAGGGGACCTCTGGTCGAAATACCGTCAGACAAAAAGCTGAGACCTTGAACACGACAGGGATGTATTCCATAGTCAGGCATCCTTTGTATCTGGCCAATTTTCTCATGTGGTTTGGAGTATCAATGTTTGCCCGTTTGTGGTGGTTCAGCCTTATCGTTACCCTGATCTTCTGGTTATACTATGAGAGGATCATGTTTGCCGAGGAAATGTTTTTGAAAAGCAGGTTTGGTGATACATTTTCGAGATGGGCTGAAACAACGCCATGTTTTATTCCTAACCTCAAGGGGTGGAAATCGCCGGATTTAGCATTTTCATTGAAAACTTTTTTCAAGAGAGAATTCTCAACTTTTTTCTCCATTATAGCAATCTTTACCTTTTTGAAAATCATTGAGGATTTATTTATTGGAGGCAAATTAGTCTTTGATTTGAAGTGGATGACAGTATTTGCAGCCAGTCTGGCTATTTATTTAACCTTTCTGATCCTGAAAAAGAAAACAAAACTCCTTGATGTTGAGGGGCGGTAAGTCGTAAATTGGGAGTAACGACCTGAGAGCCATTTGTCATTCATGAAGAGAACGACATCCCTCATCACTGAGAGGCTCAAAGAGTTGCCATTAATTGAAAACAGATAACAAGTAGCGGGTAATAGGTCGCGGGTAATAAGTAGCAGATAACAGGTAACAACAGGTAGCAGATAGCGGGTTAACAGGTAGCAGGTAAGTGGAAAGTCTTCTGGCAGCAGTCCAGTTTTTGACCAGGATACGGATCAAAAAAGATCTCTGTCCCGATGCGCAATTGTTAGGTAGATCCACTCAATGGTTTCCCCTGGTCGGATTTTTGATCGGCTTTATCCTCTGGGGCTGCCATAAGCTTCTGTGCATTATCCTTCCCCAGATGGCATCAGATGTTTTGCTTATCCTGATCCTGACCGCGCTTTCCGGAGGAATCCATGTTGACGGCTTCACCGATGCCGTAGAAGGGTTCTACGCAGGCAGGAGCAAGGAAGACATACTTCGTATTATGCGGGATACGCACATAGGAAGTATTGGTGCCCTTGCGCTTTTTTCTTTACTGGCTTTGAAAATTGCTTTTCTGGCTGCTCTGCCTCAGGCTATAAAAGGGAGTTTTTTGCTGGTCATGCCCATGCTGGGTAGATGGATTATTGTCTTTCTGGCTGCCATAGGAAAATATGCCAGAAACGACGGGGGGCTGGGTGAGGCATTTTTTGCGCATACCTCACTGAAGCAGTTTTTTCGTGCTTCGATCTTTCCCCTGATTGTTATCCTCCTGGTCTTTCCCATATGGGGCTTGCCGACACTTGGCATTATCCTTGCCCTGAACTACGGGCTTTCCCTCTGGATAAGGGCCAGGATTGATGGGCTGACCGGGGATATTCTTGGGGCGCTCAACGAAGTTACCGAAATCACCGTGCTTTTTCTGGGTGCGGTCTCCATTCGCCTTGGTCTTTTATCGCTCTGAAAGCATGCCATTAGTCTTTCATCACTCAGAGAGTATGGACTTGGTCTTTCCACTTTGAGAGTATGGACTTGGTCTTTCATCGTTTTGATTATATATAGCGTTAGGTCTTTATCGCTACGAATCTGTTTTATGGGATTTTATGAGAAAGATTTTCCTGGTTCGACACCCTGAAATTGAAGATCACGAATCACGCCGATTTTATGGAAGAAAGGATATTGGCCTCAGCCAAAGGGGCAAGATCCAGGCGAGTGAGCTTGTCATGAGGCTGGCTCAGGAAAAAATTCACCTTGTCTATTCCAGTGACCTCTACCGGGCGCACTATCCTGCATCCCTGCTGGCCCAAAGGCTGAATATCCGCCATCTAAGCCTGGCGGACTTGAGTGAAATACATTTCGGCGATTGGGAAGGGCTCACCTATGAAGAAATTGAAAAATCAGCGCCCGATCTTTGCCAAAGATGGTTAACTCTGCCCTATGCTTTCCGGTTCCCCGGCGGAGAATCGGTTGAAGAATTTCGCTGCCGAGTCCGGAAAGGGTATGATTCTATCCTGGACTCATCCACCCCAGTGCAGGGCGATGTGGCGATCGTCGCCCATGGAGGAGTAATTCGAATTCTTCTCTGCGGGATTCTTGGATTAGAGATCAGCAGAATGTGGGAGATTCACCTTGATTTTGGGGCTATAAGTACCGTGCAGTATCCGAATGGTTCGGAATCCCCCCACCTCGTTGAGGTAAATGATGTGAGTTATCTGGGGAATTCTTAGTTATTAGTACACCCAAGGAAAAGGTGATCCCTGTATTCACCCCCACCCAGCCTCCCCCTCAAGGGGGAGGAGAATAGTAGAACCCCATCTCTCTGGCCCCTGCCTCATGGTTCCTGGATTTTTGATTCTGACTACTGACTCCTGGCTCCTGAATTCTGTCTCCTGGCTCCTGTCTTCTTATCACAGAGCGTCGAGGTTTATAGAGTCAAGAAATTCTCTGTTGCTTCTTCTGACTCTCAGTTTGTCCAACAAGAGTTCCATGCATTCCACTACTCCCAGAGAACCCAGTAGCTTTCTCAAGTGCCAGACCTTGGATAAGTCCTCTTTTCCGAGGAGTAGCTCTTCCTTTCTGGTGCCTGAACGCTGGACATCGATAGCCGGGAATATACGCTTATCCACAAGCCGCCGGTCAAGATGCAGCTCCATATTACCGGTCCCCTTGAACTCCTCAAAAATGACATCATCCATCTTGCTTCCGGTGTCAATCAGAGAGGTCGCAATAATGGTAACGCTTCCCCCTTCTTCAATATTTCTGGCTGTACCGAAGAAACGTTTTGGGGTTTGCAGGGCGTTGGCATCGATACCGCCGGACAGGACTTTCCCACTGGGTGGCACAGTAGCATTATACGCCCTTGCTAATCTGGTGATGCTGTCCAGCAGGATAACGACATCTTTTTTGTATTCAACCAGCCGCTTGGCCCGCTCCAGGACTATTTCGGCCACCTGTATATGGCGAGTGGGAGGCTCATCGAAGGTTGAGCTGATAACCTCTCCCTTGACTGACCGCAGCATATCCGTAACCTCTTCAGGTCGCTCATCAATCAGGAGGACAATGAGAATAACTTCCGGGTGGTTGATGGCTATGCTTTTGGCAATCGCCTGCAGCAGCATTGTTTTGCCGGTTCTTGGAGGTGCCACGATCAATCCTCTTTGTCCTTTACCGATAGGAATCAGAAGATCCATCACCCTGGTTGACAAGCCTTCCTGAGTTGTTTCCAGCGTCAGACGTTCCTGGGGATAGAGAGGGACCAGATTATCAAATAAAACCTTGTCCTTTGCCTGCTCAGGAGAGGTATAATTGATTGACTCAACCTTCAGAAGAGCAAAATAGCGCTCACTGTCCTTGGGGGGGCGGATTTGCCCCATAACTGTGTCCCCTGTAGCCAGGCCAAACCGTTTTATCTGGGAGGGAGAGACATAAATATCATCCGGACCAGGCAGATAATTGTAATCAGTGGCTCGCAGGAAACCAAATCCGTCAGGCAATATTTCCAGTACGCCTCCGCCATAGATCATCCCATCTTTACCAGCCTGAGTTTCCAAGATTTTGAAAATCAATTCCTGCTTCCGAAGTCCGCTTGTAGAAGGTACGCCGACCTCCTTGGCCAATTCGTTGAGTTCCGTCACTGTCTTTGTTTTTAAATCGAGTATATTCATTATATTATCCCTTTCCTAAAATAATGGAAATTCGGACACCGCATAACTTATTGGAATGAAGCGATGGTCGTCAGGAAGGTTAAAATCCATATAACTTGATGTAGTAAATAAGCAAGCCCCCCCTACCAGACCTTACAGGATCTGGCAAACAACGTAATTTATCTCATATTTTTCGATAAGTCAAGGAGATAACCCAACGCTTAAAGAAAGTTATCGGTTATCTGTAAAGACAGTAAGTCCGCATTTCGTATCCCGTATCTCGTATCTCGTATCCCGCATTCCGTATCTCGTCTCCCACATCTCGCATCTCGTATCCTGTATCCCGCATCCCGTATCCCGCATACAGCTCACCAGCATCCTCCCTACAAGGCTATTTGAGGATTGCCCAGATTAGTTATGTTCAGGCTATTTAGTTCGATCTTATAGGGAGCCAGGCTTTTCCTCACCGCTTCCGTGAGGAGAGAGTCAATCCTATCGGCACTTACACTCCCTGCCAGAATTTGTGGCAGGCATTTTTGCAGTTCGGTCCCTACCTGCTGTTTGATCCTCTCCATGAGGGCCTGGTCAATCTTTTCCATGCTATCCCCGAAATCCAGGTATATCCTGGCCAGATCGGAGTTTCCGGACAACTGATAAAGAACCTCAAGGTCAGCGGCTATCAGGGGTCTGGCTTTGTCTTTCACCTGTGCTCCAATCTGGATAATGATTTCTCGGCCATGCAGTTCAAAAAGAATTGGTTTTTTGACCAGGCAAAAGACCATGTGAAGACCCTCTTCGGCACATGAGGAGGGCTGACTGTTGCTCTTGAGAAATAATGCTCTTTTTCCTTCGGGGATATACATAAGGGAATTGGCAGTCAGCGGACCCTGCCAGAGGAGGGTGTACAGGAGAATCAAAGCAAGAGTTCGCTTCCTTCCCTTCGTAGCCGTCAAAAAGGTAGACTGCGGCAGGATCAGAACAAGGCCGATCAGCCATAAGAAAAATCCCAGAAAATACCCAGGACCAGGCTCATTGCTAAAGAGCAGGATGACTACTGGGAGGATAATGCCGAGGACAGCGTAGAAGATTTTCCACCCTGCCGTATCACCAGGCAGGCCCCTCATCCATCCCATCCCTTCAGTGGCTGCAGATAGATTGAGATGCTGTTGGACTTTTTTCTTTTCCTCCCCTGTTGTATATCTCCTGTTCGATTCTCTTGATAGAGAATTATCCTCTCCCTTCTTCTCCCTGAACAAGAGAAAAAAGGGTAGCCACAGGATTACCGGCAGAAGAAAAAGCAGGTAAGCACGGAAAAATGTATAGAGATACAGCCACCTGTGGGCCAGTTTTTGGATCACCAGGATCAGGGTGAAGGCATGGTAGCCGAAGAGGACAGCGATTCCCAGCGCAATCCCTGATGCCTTGATTCTGGGCCGCAATCTGGTCATAAGCATAAGGGAAACAAAGGGTATCAGGTTAGGGACAAGAAACGGGGCATCATGAATCTGCGATTTTCCTGAGGCATAGATCAGCCACAGCTCCTTATTTTCGATCACCAACTGCATGGGCCAGTAATCCAGCCAGTATTTCCAGGAGATGGACAAGCCGATATTGACCAGCCCCTTCAGGAGAAAAAGGTACGGACGAAAAAGGACCATTAAAAGGCCATACCCCAGGCAGGAGTAAAGGATAAATTTAGCTGCTGCCTTGAAAACATTTGCACATCGACAAAACCTGCTGCGCATATGCCCGCCACTCCACAAGTGCCGCAGATGGCCGTCAATCCATAATAGCCAGAGATAAGTCATGGCCATGACCAGCACCATGAAGGTGCCTTCCCAGAGATACTTATGAATCATATCGAGGTATTGGGGCCAGTGGAGCTGAATAATAGCCAAAGATACAATGCGAAACAGATTGAAGAGATAGAGGATGGGGATAAAGACGGCTAATCCCAGAAGTTTTTCGTGAATAAGGGCAGGGTAGGAGAGGACAAAGGCAGTGAAAATCAGAAAGACGTAAATTCCCGTGCATTCATAAATGATTTGCAGTGCCCCCCCTCGAAGGATATTGATGGTACCCTTTGAAGGTATGGATTTGATCTTTATTAGATTGAGCATTCCGGAAACTACATTGGCAGTGATATGGTTAAGCAGTTGAATCGTGGAGGGCGAATACTTCTCAAGACCGTTGTTCACAAAGCAAAACAGGCACAGGAGAATAACAAACAGGCATGAAGAGAAGATGATATCTTTGTTTTTGGTTACTGTATCTTTAAGTACAGTATCTTTAAGTACGGTATCTTTAAGTGCTTTATTTTTAGGTGCTGTATTTTTATTAGTCACGCCTTTGTTCATACAATTTGGTTATACAATTACGCGGTTCGGGAAATCTGGTTTCGCAGCATCTCGCTCACAAGCTGGCTGACGGGAATACCGAGTTTTTGGGCTCGTTTACGAAGTTCCTCGATGATATCTTCGTCTACCTCGACTTCGTAATGCCGCTTCCGCAGTTCAGCTTGAACATCCACAGTTTTAAATGCTTCTAAATAATCTGTTTTATCATGAGTATCCCAGAATTTTGCGGCATCTTCGTAGCTTGTAAATTCATCTGGTGTTGGCTCACTCTGCTTTTCTTTGTTGTTCATAATACCTCCGTTGTTGAGAACCTGCGGATGGAGACTGAGCCACACTGTTCACTCATTTATCATAGGCGGTTCAATTCCCGCAAAGTTTTTAGATCCTCCTCAAATTCCACTTCACCATAATGAATTGGGATTTGCCTGCTTGCCAATAGATGCTGAAATTGTATCTGATTCATTCCGGCCAGGCAACTGGCTTGCCCGATGGTCAATTTCTCCTTCCGAAAGAGTAAAACAGCGATTTCTGTTTTTAACTCCTCATCAGTCATGTGTGCTGCATGAAGAATATCATCTGTTATGATAACACTCATATTCCATCATCCCCTTTATGTCACCGCTCATGTTTTTAAATGAATATCATTTTTTCTCTCTACCATAGAGATAAGAGTCGTGATTATCTGAGAGATCTCCTCGCCCCACACAACAGCCTATTACCTTACTTAATGGTTCCTCATCATAATTTGCTCTTGTCCCTTTTTAAGGTGGTTTGCTTATTTTAAATTTTATCCAATGGATAAATTCATAAATCTTAGAAAGATCTTCTTCTGGTATGTCTTCCAGTTCTTCTACTATCTGCCTTTTATAATCAGCCTTCATGGCATTTTTCTCCCGTCAAGTCAAGACGGTTCAATTCCCGCAATATCTTCTCATATCCTTCACTATCTTTTCTCTTTCTCATTATCTTCTCACTAATTTTAACAGATTATTACTTCTCTTGTCAGCATAAAGGATACAGAATACAGAATATAAATTTCATCAATACGGCACCACTCCCCGCTAATACGGCATCACCCCTTTGACACCGACTCATTCCTGCGGCTTTGCTATTCCATCTCATCCCTTCGGCTTTGTTATTCCATACTTTTTAATCTTGCGCCAGAGCGTAGTTCGGCTGATGTTCAACTGTTGGGCTGTTTGGGTCAAATCCCACTGGTACGCCCTTAAAACATCGAGAATAGCCTGTTTTTCCGTATTGGCCATCAGGTCCTGCACTGTAGCCTTCTCTGCCTTATGGTTTCGAACATCGAGCGGAAGATCCTGGACCCTGATTTCCTTACCCTGGCATCGGATAATGGCATACTCAATGGCATTTTCCAACTGGCGGATATTGCCCGGCCAGTAATATTCCAGTAACAGGTTCATGGCCTTTTGGGAGATCTCGGTTATTTCTTTTTCTACTTTTCGATCTATCTTTTCTATAAAATGTTCCACCAAAAGGGGAATATCTTCTTTCCTCTCCCTCAATGTCGGAACATTGATCGGCACCACATTGAGCCGGTAATAGAGGTCCTCCCGAAAGGTGCCGTTGACCACGGCTTCTTCCAGGTCTTTGTTGGTAGCGGCAATAATCCGGACATCGACTTTAACCCGCTCATCTCCGCCCACCCGTACAATTTCCCGCTCCTGCAGGACGCGAAGTAATTTAACCTGGGCATTGGGGCTGACGTCTCCCACTTCATCAAGAAAGATGGTTCCGCCATTGGCCTGCTCAAATCGTCCCTGCTTATCCTTGATGGCTCCGGTAAAAGCGCCTTTGACATGTCCGAAAAGCTCGCTTTCAAGCAAATGCTCGGACAGGGCCGAGCAGGATACCTCAACAAAAGGACATGTGCGCCTTGGACTATGCTCATGAATGGCCTGGGCAATCATCTCCTTTCCCGTGCCGCTTTCCCCTTTTAGCATGACCGTACTGGTATTCTGGGAGACAATCCGTATGAATTCATAGATCTCCTGCATTTTTCTGCTCTTACCGATGACCGGGCCGAAGTTGGATTCTCCATTGCTTGCTTTCGCCTGCTTTTCATGCCAGTCCCGCAATTGCTTTTCCAGCCTTTGCCTTTCCGAAATATCCCTGCCGATTCCCATGATCTGAGCGATCTCTCCCTTCACCCCTTGCAGTGGAGTCTCATTGATTTCCAGGAAGATAGGCTTACCATCTATCGTCAAAAATTCAACCCAGTAGGGTTCTCCTCTCTCCCCAGGCCCTTTGTTTCGCCACTGAACAGGGGATTCCACAAAGTTCTGGTTCAGGGGATTGGAGCTCAGGATCTTTTCAGGCGGAAGGCTTTTGAATTCCTCCGGCGAATAGCCGAGAATGCGCTGGACAGCATGACTGGCGAAGGTAATTTCTCCTTGCAGGTTGCGGATGAAGATTAAATCGTTGGTGGTATTGATAAGGGTATTTAATTTGTCGCGCTCCTCCCTGATTCTCTGCTCTGCCTCCGCTTTCTCCCGAATGTCACGGGCGATCCCTATGATCTGAGTCCGACATTTTTTTTCATCCTGGTAACTTTCCCCATCTTGCGGGTTTTTTTCATCCTGCATGATTGACCATGAAAAGCTCACCGGAATGGTTCTTCCCTCCTTGGTGACCATGATACAGGAATAATCCTTCCCCATCCCTTTTTGGATAATTGTCTCGATATCCATCCCTTCGAAAGGGTAATCTTTGAAATTTTTTTTAGAGAGGAAATCAAGCGGTTTGCCTATCAGCTCATCTTTAGTATATCCCAGCACGTTCAAGGTAGCTTGGTTAACGAAGGCAATACTTCGATCAGGAGAGATAATAATCAAAAGGTCATTCATGGTATCGATAATGGTCTGAAAATAATTTCTGGAAATCGAAGTCCGCTTCAAATTCTCGGTCATGCTATTGAATGCCTGGGACAGGGTAAACAACTCCTTATGAGATTGGACATCTGCCCTGGTGTCAAAGTCTCCGACTGAGACGCGCCTGGTGGCATCAATCAGTTTATTGATAGGCGTGGTAATTCCCCGGCTGATGAAGAACCCGAAAAACAAGAGCAATATGCCCCCCATAAGGCTTGCCCACAGCAGATTCAAAACGATCTTTTTCATGCTCTGCTTTTTGCTCGTCAGGTCGTAAATGAGCATAAAAGTTCCTACGGTTTCTCCTTGAAGATTCTCGAAAGGGAAGGAAATCGCCTGGTATTCACTACCAAGGAGAAGTACCCGCTCCGCTGATCCTGGCATTTTTCCATCAGGGCTCTCATCGAAATGAAGAAGGTTTTCTTCGTGGAGAGCTTTTTCCTGTATCCTTGGAGGGACCATAAGCTGCTCAGCCGCTTGAGCTGGCAGGGTACTGAAAATAGGCTTCTTATCCCTGAAAATCAGGACATGAAGGTTGGTCAATTGGTGCACTTTTTCGAAAAACTGTTTATCAAGGCTGCGGATGGCTGACAGGTAGCCAATGATTTCACCATGCCGGTTGCGGATGGGAAAGATCATTTCCGCAACCAGAGCATGAGGGGTTTTATCAATCCCGTAAGTTTCAGCCGTAATCTTTTGTTGTACGATCATGTCACGGAACTCAGCCATGTTTTTTTTCAGGCTTTCTTCTCCATATATTGCAGAAAATGACTCCTGGCCGACCACATTCCCGTGAATGTCAAAGAGAGCGACGTGATCCAGGGAAAAATCATTTTTCAGCACTTCCCAGTGTGAAGAAAAAAGATGAGGAGAAAAAAACTTCTGGTTTTTTTGGAGATTGTCCAGAACCTCCGGCAAAAGAGACTCGACCATCCATCCTAATTTCCGCATCGGGCCTGTCAACTCTTCAGCCACCAGGTAATTCCGGATTATGTTCATGGTGCTTACAGCACTCTGGCCGATGAATTTATTCAGTTCCTGGTCCATTAGTTGGGTCTGCATACCAATATGTGTCAAAAAAATGGTAATGAATACCAGTAGGAAGGGTATTAATATGCTTTTAAGAATTGAATTGGGCTTCTTGTTCACAGAGAGGGTCCTCACGAATCGTCCCTGGCCCTAATTATGGGAAGGACCAGCATGCAGGTGGCAAAGGTGATAACAGTTCCAAGCGTTCCACCGAGAATTTTGGCCATCTCCTGGTCCCGTACCCCAGGCATATGATAATCCGGTATTGGTGCCTGATAATGGATGATAATTCGGTTGGGATCAGGGTGGCCGCGGTCCAGGGCAAACTTTTCCAAACCTTCAGCAAATCTGGAGGCAAAGGGAGATATGGCCAGACTGATCACCAGAGCAAGCCCCAGCAGTGTGCAGGCAACCCTTTTTATTGATTTTGACGGGGGGGGGTGGATACTGAATATATCAGGGGCTAAAAACCGGATGACGAATAGAAGAATCACGGTCAGCATTCCTTCAGCAATTCCTACCTTGACGTGAGGCCCCACCATAGGGCCAAGTGTGGTGAAAAACTCTTCGATCCCGCATACGGAGAGCATGCCGCAAACTGTCAGGCTGGTAATGAGAAGAGTAAGCCATGCAGAAAGAAAAGCACTGATGTAGCTGCCATATGGCTCGATAACAAAATTTTTAAGCAAAGAGTAGATGTAGTAGCCTCCAAAGGTGCTGACGCAGACAATAGTCAGCAGGTTGGGGCCCATGGCCATGATGCCCCCATCCTGAAACACAAAGACCTGAATGATGTGCTCTAAAGTCATGACCACGGTGGCCAGATACGGCCCCAAGACAATGGAGGCAAAAACGCCCCCCATAAAGTGGCAGGAAGACCCGCGAGTAACCTCGAAGTTGGCCAGCTCCAGAGCAAAGATAAAAGCCCCTACAGCGCTGGCCAATAAAACCTCCCTGGCAGTGACCCGTTTCCAGATTTTTTTCAGGCTATAGGCCAGTACTCCGGTACAGGCCAGGTCCATGATCAGACAAAGGCTGTTATTATAAACTCCGTCCGGTGCGTGCACGGGTTATTCGTGGCTCCTTTTTTCAATATTATATAATTTTATTTATATAATACTTATCTGTATAAAATATATATACCGAGCTTATTATGGAGAGTTTATATCTATATTATGATGCATCTCCTAATTATGATGGCTCTCCTATGATATTCACACTATATATAAAAGAATAGCATTAGAACTCCGATAAATAAAGTAGAATTTGAAAAAAATACCAGTTTATTTTTTTAATCGGCATGTTTATGTTCCATAATTGAAATATATATTCCACATCTGAAACCTGAGCATCTTATGACCAGAAGCGTTCCTGTGGCACTCTATCATTTTGAGATAGAGCTCATGATGGTGATATATGCCTGTATAACAGCCTTGAAGGGCCACCTTTGATGCAGCTTTGAAACAAAAGCCCCTGATAATTTTCATTGAAGATTTAACCAAGAGAGAGGAAAGCCTTTCATTTTCAACCCTTCCTGAGATTGGCATAACCTTTTCCAAAATTGGCACAATATGTGCAACCTCTTAAGTACACAATATGTGCAATCTGCTAAAACAGAAAATAGTAAAGTGAGTATCAAACAATTTAATCCGTGTAGTTTAATCCGTGGCGGAAAAAATTAATCCGTGGCATAAAAAAGCCTTTCCATTGATGTAAACAACTGGGCACCGTAGAGGGGCTTGGTCTCCCCTCTACGGCCACGGACCTAACTGATGAATACGACTGATTTTTCTCCTTCTTACAGTCAAGGGAAGATAGAAAAGTAGTGTGGATGAGGGAGATACCGAGGTTGTGAAATCAAAAATTTTCGCCGTGGGTTTGGAAATAATTCTCATTACCTTACTGTGTGCAATAAGTGGCTTAGATGCACCGGAATATGTCCGATGCCAGGAGGTTGGAGTTTGTGAATTTCTGGAAGTCTGTGGAGATTTAGCCGATACTCACAAATTTATGATACTTATGCTGATGCCAGTAAATCAGGCCACAAAGGATTTGATTCGTAATCTTGGAGTTCATGGCGAAACCTTCATCCAAAATTTCCCCTGGCCATGCTCAGTCAGGGACATATTTTTTACCTTAAACCGATATATTAGCTCCTTTCAGGATGTAGTATTTTTCCTCCCCAAAACAGATGATAAGGTTTTGAAAAATACAGGACCTATCTCTCCTCAAAGGGAAAGCAATCTGCCTTCAGAAGCCCTTAAATTCATAACTACTTCTATTATCAGGTCTTGAAATTCCCAGCTACATGCGAGAATATCTCCTTCAAACGGAGAGAGATTAACTCCCTGTAAGCGGGGATGTTCTCGTTTACTTTACCTTATATTTTGCGTTCCTTGTAGTTATCCGCCTAAGCAATAAATTAATAAACAACAAGTTACTCATTACACAGATTTTATTATTACTATGTAACTACTCAGGTAGGCACAGAGGCACTCAGGTAGGCACAGAGGCACAGAAGGGCAAAGGCACAAAGAAAGAAGAAGCAAATAGGCGAGACAACTTTGTGCCTATTCTTGGGCGCAGCCGCTGCCTTTGCCCCTATGAACCTGAGTAGTTACATTACTATTTGCTTATTCACTATTTATTAAGTTTATGTACAGCGAGTAAAATTCGACACACCAGCGTAAAACTATAAAGAAGGCGATTGACTTTAAAGATTTTTTTAGAAAGTCGAATTATCATCAATGGCTAAGTCAAGGTTAAAGTAGGAGTGTTGTAATGATGAATATCAAAAGGCTTGGAAAGGTAGTGATTATCGGAATTATTCTGGTAATAGGAATAATCGTAGTTATGGGTGGAGGCGACATGGCCGAAGCACAAACCCCTAACTATGATAATACACTTATCACCTATTCTCCCCTGGTCACACCTGTTAGTAATGAGCAGGGAGATGTTTTAGTAGATAACTTCGAATACTGGGACAGCCCCAAAAATCACGGATGGACAGCCGATGAGCCTGCGTATCCGGTTTGGGGAGTAGGCATTGGGTATGGAAATTTAAAGACTCTGTTCGATTCCAAGATAGTGAGTCAGGTTCTGGATGTGAGCATGCCCTATTCCGTATTTTTACCTGCAAACAACTGGCAGTTGAGAATTCATAAACAAATCGTCGATCCTGATACAGGACAAGTGGGCGTACAGGCTAACTTGCTCTGGGCCAGCCTCCGGGCACCATTAGAGGTTGAACAATTTGCCATGTGGCGTCTGATAGTGTTTGGAACCACGAGGGCTTTAAGCAATCCTGATAGCGAGCAATTTCCCTTTGCCATCAGTTTTACCCCTGTCGGCTTCAATGGTCAGACAGGCATAGAGGCTGTGCCGGAGGGAGTGATCAGGTTTGAAGATCCCGGCAATACCCCTGAAAATCCCTCCACCGTTAATGTAGCTATAGGGCGAAATTGCCAGGATGGTACCTGGCATACAATCAGGGCCAATCTCTCTGCCATTATCAAAAAAGCGGCTGCCAAAGGTTCTCTGTCAGACCCTGACCTTATTGTAGGAAAAATAACCAAAATCATGATCTGCGGCAACCAGTACCGCATGGACAATATTTGGCTTATGAAAGACTCTACTCCGATCGAGGGAGAGCCGCCTTATTTCTTTAAAATCGGGCCTCAATTTGTCCAGATTTTCACACCATTCGAGTATTACTGCTATGCCAGGGACCCTGATCTGACCTATCGGGTATTCCTGGACATCTGGCAAAATGAATATGAGTTGAGAGGAGTGGAGCCTGATTTTAACTACGTGAAGATGTTAACCGATACCTTCATGAAAGCTGGAAAGTTCTTCGGCCATGAAGTGGCCCATATTGGACATCTTTCCGATCCTGACAACATTGACCCAACTCGGGACAGGCTGTTCTGGACGGCTACGGTCGGCGGGTGGGGTGCCCACGGATCACCTGCTAATCTCCTCAGTGAAGTGCCTATAGCCAACAAAGATACCAATGGTGATGGAATCCCGGATTCCTGCGATTCGGACATTATCGCCAGAATCCCCCAGCTCTGGTTAAGTCCATTCAAACCCTGCATGGTTGATCTGCCAACACTCTATGATCCTGACCTTATTGCCGCTGATCCTGCTCTTATTTCCGACTACAACCCTGAAACCATTCCTCATCTGAAGAGCGGCACAGGCGGGGTTAGGATTTATGATCCAAAAGCCGTGGCTGCCTATGGGAATTATCTGCTCAGTCTGGGCTTTAAAACCTGGCCGGATATTGCCCGTCTCTCTTTCCTTCCCCAGACTATGGAGGATCTCACGGTAACGGTTCGAGTTCAGGATTCCAATGGCCGAACGGATCTTGAGACCTTCCCCTTTTCTGTGACCAACTACCCTGTGACCAACCATCCACCAAAGCTGGAAAACGTGGATGAGCAGGGAATAGCCGTAGGAGAAACGTATC
>Ga0307378_10004570_pt1 | contig 19671 bp, 19 predicted proteins | sample UN1MG_FD_202238 | JGI IMG/M metagenome (GOLD analysis project Ga0307378, IMG submission 202238) | Soil microbial communities from Risofladan, Vaasa, Finland - UN-1 | ecosystem: Environmental > Terrestrial > Soil > Coastal area > Acid sulfate soil | place: Finland: Risofladan, Vaasa | collected... | reverse complement strand
AAGATAGCTTTGCCTGCGATGATATGCCGAATCTCACCCGCCGCCAGCTTATGGACATAATTGACTTTCTACCTGATGCCACTTTCGTCATAGACAAAAACCGGAAAGTGATTGCCTGGAACCGGGCGATAGAGGAAATGACGGGCATAAAAAAACAGGAGATAATAGGCAAGGGTGGCTATGCATATGCAGTTCCCTTTTATGGAGAGCCGAGGCAGATTCTGGTCGATCTGATATATCGCGACAATCCAGATACACGGTCTCAATACCGTTATGTGGAAAAGAAAGGAGATACGCTCTATGCCGAATCGGCAGTACCTTTTTCTCTGGCAGGCCGGAGAACCTACATATGGGCTACAGCATCCCCTCTTCGGGATGACGAGGGTGTAATAATTGGAGCTATCGAATCCATACGAGACATAACTGAGAGAAAAGAGGCAGAAGACGCGCTAAGAGACTCCGAACGCCGCCTGGCGGATATCATCAATTTCCTGCCTGACGCCACCTTCGTTATCGACAGGCAGGGCACGGTTATAGCCTGGAATCGAGCTATTGAGGCTATGACCGGTATTAAAGCCAAAGAGATGCTGGGGAAAGGCCACCATGCGTATGCTCTTCCTTTTTATGGCAAACGCCGGCTGATGCTTGCAGACCTCGTGCTTGAATATAATGAAGAATCGGCAGATGATTATAACGAGTGGGGCAGGAAAGAATGGAATCCAGATGAGCTTTACGACAATCTGATGAGACTAGAAGACGGCAGTCTCTTTGGGGAGGGCTTTATGTCTAACATGAGGGGAGGCGAGGTCTTTTTGCAGGGGAGTGCGACCGCACTTTATGATGCTGAAGGCAATGTAACCGGTGCCATTGAATCCATGCGCAATATCACAGAGCGCATGAGGACTCAAATGGAGCTAAAAAAAAGCGAGGCTAAGAATAGATCTCTTCTGGACGCAATTCCTGATATAATGTTCCTGATCGCCGAGGATGGCACATTTTTGGACTATAGTGCTCCGGAGACTTCGTTGCTGTATATGCCGTCGCAATCATTCCTGGGCAAGAGGATACAGGACCTTTTTCCGGAGAGTCTGGCCGAGCAAGCTTTTCATCATGTCCATCAGGCAAAAAAAACCAGCCAGATGCAGATCTTCGAGTATGAGCTCTCCGTAAACGGCAAGATGTCCTTCTTTGAAGCACGCATCAACCCCAGCGGAGAAGATACATTTCTCGTACTGGTGCGGGATATTACCGATAGCAAAAAAGCACAAGAGGCTCTGCGCAAGGCCAAAGATGATGCTGAAGCCGCTGCTCGCGCCAAATCCGAATTTTTAGCTAACATGAGCCACGAGATCAGAACTCCCCTCAATGCCATCATTGGCATGACGGGAATACTTCTCGATACTCCCATTCTACCGGAGCCGGATCAAAGAGACTGCCTGGAGACGGTGCGTAGCAGTGGCGATGTACTCATATCAGTTATCAACAATATCCTGGACTTTTCCAAGATCGAAGAAGGCAAAAGAGAGATAGAAAAACAGCCCTTCGAACTGCGCAAATGCATTGAAGAGGCCATGGACTTGTTGATGCCCATTGTTGCGGAAAAGAATCTCACCTTTTATTATCATATTGATGACTCCATTCCGAAGAGGATGCAGGGAGATGCTACCGCCATTTCCCAGGTCTTAATTAACCTCCTTGGCAACGCGGTCAAGTTTACAGACAGTGGTGAGGTATCTGTACACGTCACGGGCGGCTACCAGGAGAATGGAAAGATCGAGCTGCTCTTCTCGGTCAAAGATACGGGGATTGGCATTCCTCAAGATCGCATGAGCAGCCTCTTCCAGTCTTTTAGCCAGGTGGATATGTCTACGACCCGCAAATATGGTGGAACGGGTTTAGGCCTTGCCATCAGCAAAAAGCTGGTGCAGCTTATGGGCGGGATCATTTGGGCGCAAAGCGAAATTCGCAAGGGAAGCACATTTTGCTTCACAATTCTGGCCGATGCCGCGACGCCAGAGCAATGTGCCGAGATGAAAAAGATACATCCTGCAGTTGATTTGCAGCATAATATTCCTGCCCAATTGAAGTTATTGGTAGCAGAGGATAATCTGGTAAATCAGAAAGTTGCCCTGCTCATGCTCAGAAAGCTAGGGATTAGAGCAGATGTGGCAGCCAACGGCATGGAGGTCTTGCAGGCTTTGGAACGCCAGAATTATGACGTGGTCCTTATGGATGTGCAAATGCCGGAGATGGACGGCTTTGAAGCGGCAAAGGCCATTCGCGAACGCTGGATGAGTGGATTGCCTCATATAATTGCTGTAACTGCGCATGCTCTAGAGGGAGATCGGAAGAGATGCATCGAGGCTGGAATGGATGACTACATCAGCAAGCCCGTGCGCCTGGAAGAGCTTGCCAGCGCTCTGAGAAAGTGTTCACTGCTGCAAGGTGATATGAGGCAAAATTGCAGAAGTGAGGTCAAATAGATTTGAAATTTATTGATTTATTTGATGTGGCCGGATTTATCGAAGTGATTGATGGACGATCTATTAGGGAGCGAAGCTATGGATCTCGGTTCCTGCAAATGTTCCGTCTGCCATAATCGCAATGCAAAGATGACGAAAAATAAGATAAAATATATTACGGCGAACAATTATTAAATTTAATATGATAGTTTCATATATTTTCATATATTACCTGGAAGGCTATGATGTCATTTGACAAAATCTGGCTGGAAAAAATGGACGAAAGTTAAGAATAAATAGTACTAAACAAGTATGAGACCTGTCCAGCAGCTCTTCTAAAATCACGGCTGCCGGCAAGGAGGGTTTTAAATGAAGGAAGGAGGAGAGGTTTCCTGCGATGTGATCGATCGGTCGGCGCTGGCCAGCCTCCGTGAGCTGCAAGATGAGGGCGATCCCGATATCATTGCCGAGGTGGGCGGTCTTTTCATCAAGCACTCACCTGAGAAGGTAAATGCCATTATGCAGTCCGCGGAACACGGGGATGCCAAGGGGCTGCAGATAGCTGCCCATAGCCTGAAGTCCAGCAGCGCTTACATAGGTGCGATGCGCCTTTCGGCCTTTGCCAAGGAGCTGGAGCTGATGGGGCGGTCCAATTCATTGGAGGGAGCAAAAGAGAAGGCGCAAAGACTGAAAGAGGAATTCGCTCAGGTTATGGTTGCTATTGATGCAGAGATCAAGCAGACGGGCCAATCGGCAGAAGAGAGATAGCGGTCAAGAACTTGGAGTTTTACAGCCTTTGGAAGAGAGATGAGTGAAAAGGGGGGGGCGGGGTTCTATTTTTTATATTTATAATTTTACTAAATATAGTGCAAAATTTTGAATTCAAAAATTTGATTAAAAATCGATAAGATGCTCTCGATGCAAAAGAGCCACTTCTCTTCCAGAAATTGCTGCAACATCCAGGAAATATCCTGCAGGCACCAGATGAAAAGAGAAGATAAATAAAGGCAAAATAGTATTTCAGTTAAGACCAAGACAAGAGGAAGTGCAATGAGCAAGGCAAAGACCGTTTGTGATCGCGTTTATGTCGTAGGAGGATCGGGCCTCTCTGCGCCAGAAGACGCATTCGTCTATCTGGTGGATGCGGGGTCCGAGCTGGTGCTGATCGATGCCGGAGTCGGCTATGGGATGAGCAGAATCGAGGACAATATCCGGTCGCTGGGATGGCAGCCGGCCCAGGTCTGGCACATAATTGCCACCCACTGCCATATCGATCACATCGGGGGCCTTTTCGCCTGGAAGGAGCGCTACGGCCCCAAGATCATCGCCCACGAGCTGGACCGGGCGGGAATTGAGGGAGAGAATAACGAGCTTACTGCGGCCAGCATGTACGGTGTGGACTATAAACCGGTAAAAGTGGACACGCTTCTGAAGGGCGAGGCGGAAAAGCTGATCCTTGGTGATTTGCAGTTTAATTTCTTGCACACACCAGGTCACACGCCCGGCAGCATCTCCGTTTACATTGATACCAAGGATGGACGGGTTTTATTCGGCCAGGACATTCATGGGCCATTCTCGGATGCCTGGGGCTCGGACCTGCGGGAGTGGAGAAAGTCTATGAGAAAGCTGCTCGATTTGAAGGCGGATGTGCTCTGCGAAGGGCATGCGGGCATTTACCGGGGCGAGAAGATAGGGAAGTATATTGAGGGATACTTGAAGAGATACGGGGTTTAGATGAAACCGACCTCAGAGATTAATCGGCAAGTCTATGAATTGGCTTTGGGCTACGTGCCCGGACTAAGCCCAACAATGCTCATCCCGCGTTGTTCAATCTTGCAGGACGCTCTCGATCCGAAAGATCCCTTTCTCCTCTTTAGTCTCAATTCTCGCATCCAAGAAATGCCCGGCCGTCCAGATGTTGGTCTTGGCATGCAGAGATATCTCCCGCACCGTGTAGCTTCCGCCCGCTAAAGCCAGATAGGGAATGAGCTGGTCGGCCAGGTGCACATCCGCCGTTGCCCTGGATTTCAGCTCCATAATCAGCTCTTCTGCCGCTCTTCTGCCCACTTTTTCTGCCGGAAGGCCCCTCTTGCCAAGAGAGCTTGCCCCCTTGCAGCCGGACCAGAGAGTGATGCCGCTACCCATGGAGGATAGACGCAGGACCTGCTGCGTTATCCGGGCAGAAAAGCCCTCCTGTTGTAGCGCCTGTGCCGCCGAGTCGGCCTGCCTGGCAGCAACATGCTCGGGCAGGTTGGAGCAATGAGACACTCCCTGCACTATGCTCTGCGTGCTCTGCCCCGTCTCATAAGCTCGACCTTCCTGGTGACCGGCCTTCAGCCTTACCGGCTCGACATGCAAGAGCACCTCTCCCTGCCCCCGCGGATAGTATCCTCTCTGTAAAACCTCCAGGCTCACCTTTGCCCCGAAAGAGGAGAGGGCGGGCAGAAAGACATTTTTGAAATAGTCAACAGTGGGAGCCCACTGTACATCCGTGCCCCCTTGAATCTGCAAAGAAGAAGGCACATCAGCCCGGAGCAGGGCCGGCAGGAGGCACTGCATGAGCAGGGTTACGCTCCCGGCAGTTCCAATCTCCACCCTGTGCCTGCCGCCCCGAATATCTCCCGGCGTAAAAGCGATCTCGGAAGACCCAGGTTCAACTCCCGATGTTCTGGCATCACAAATACCAGCTAATGCCGTTATGGCCCTTGCATGCTGAGCAGCCAGGCCGGGCTTGGGCCGACCCTGCCGGATCTTGGTGATGTGCACGCTCTTTCCTGTAACTGCAGAGAGGGCCACGGCTGTACGCACAATCTGGCCGCCGCCTTCTCCAAAGGAGCCGTCTATTTCAATCATCAATCGAATCCTTCATTTGCGTTGTCAATTAATGAATGTTTGCGAAGGCTTGAAGCCGCTGACCTTTACGCTGGATATGGACCCCTCAACTTTTTTGATCTCTTCGGCAGATCCTTGCAGGCTCTTTAAAATCGCCTGGCCGGTTGGATCGTTGGTCATGCAGTCCAATGGGAAGTCTGATTCCTCGATCACGCGGACATCCTCAAATCCCGCCGACTTTATGGCATCCAGATACTTGTCCTTGCTGATGGCTCCAGCCACACATCCTACGTAAGCCTCAATCGATTGCTTGATAAAATCGGGCAGCTTCTTCTTAAGGACGATATCAGAAACCATCAATCTGCCCCCGGGCCTTAGAACTCTAAAGGCTTCCCGGAAGGCCTTCTCTTTACTAGGCACCAGGTTGATGACGCAGTTGGAGATGATGATATCGACAGAATTATCCTCGACGGGCAAGGCCTCGATATCGCCCAATCTAAACTCCACATTGCCGTAGCCTCCCTTTTCGGCATTGGCTCTTGCTCGCGCCAGCATCTCCTCTGTCATATCGACGCCGATGACCTTGCCTTTTCGGCCCACGATCTTCGATGCCAAAAAGCAGTCAAAGCCGCCGCCAGATCCCAGATCCAGGACCGTCTCTCCCTCTTTTAAGGACGCAAGCGCAATCGGGTTGCCGCAGCCAAGACCCAGATTCGATCCTTCGGGCACGGCCTGCATCTGCTCCTGCGTGTAGCCGATCTTCTTGCTGATCTGCTGGGGTTTGGCTGATCCGCAGCAGCCTGACGAGCAGCAAGAAGTAGCATTCTTTGCCACACGCGAATAGCTCTCTTTTACTGCATTCTTTAGCTCTTGATCTTTCATCTCTCCCACCTACCTATTCTTTAAAAGCCTCGTTTATTATCGGTCCTAGTCGGCACTTGACTATCTCTTCAAGCTCTTCCACCTTGATTAAAGAGAGGCAGCAGATCTTGCCGTTTTTCTCCAAGCTGAGCACAGCCAGCTTGTCACCCGGCTTTATCTTTGCTCTCTCTCGGATCTCCTTGGGTAGCACCATCTGTCCCCTCTCATCTATGGTTACTATCGATTCTACTCTGCAACTGCTTACATCGCCTGGATTGCAGCAGGATTCATTCTCGCCTCTAGTGGTCAATATTGCTCCTCACGCCATGATAGAAATTGCAAAGTCTTCTGAGAATATAAGTATTTCTGAAAAATCCGAAAAATCAGATAAAACGAAAATAAAAATTGCGTGCTTGGGAACTTTTTCCAGAGATATCTTAAAGCAGCCTTCCGGTTTGAGAGAGTTTGAGAGAGTAATTGTGCCCTATTTGTTCGCATCTGTTTATAAGATATCTTTATACCCCACACATCTATATGCAACCTATTATTAATATTACTAATTTAGAAAGATTTATTATCTAGTGTTACACCAATCTTGCTATGCGATAAATAAAGCTGTTTAGCCGCGTTATCCACATCCAACGGAATCTAAAGGGTGGGCTAATTCTGCTTAAGCGCTTTGAGAAAAAACGGAGTAAAGGTGAATGGGAATTGAGCAGGAGTAATATGTGTGAATAATAATTTAAATATTCTCGTAGCTGATGACGACATGGTCAGCCGAGAGATTGCTACGCGAATGCTCAAGAAGATGGGCATCAGAGCTGATGTGGCCGCTAACGGTTTGGAGGCTATTCATGCCGTGACAGAGCAGACTTATGACATGGTGCTCATGGATGTTCAGATGCCGATAATGGATGGAATCGAGGCACCTAAGATTATCACAAAGCGCTGGCCTCAGGGACCGAAGATCATTGTCGTCACAGATTGTGTTCCGAATCTATATCGAGAACTCTGTTTTAACGCTGGAGCCTGCGAGTTCATTACCAAACCAGTTAGAATGAAGGAGCTGGCAATGGCCATCTTGCGCTATTCACCACCAAATGCCGAGCAAGCACTTTAATCGGCTTTTATCGGCAACCGTGGATAGTATTTCTTATCATGTGGACAATTACACCTACTAAAGAACCATGATCGGAAAAAAGGCTGCCGCAGCAGAGCCTGGGCTTGGAGCCTTGGGCAGCGCCTTTAACTGCTGCCGGTCGAGGCCAGCTGGAGGCCGAAATAGGCAGGCTTTCATCCAGTTCGACGGCTCGACATATGGCTTTTGCTGATTAGGAGCAGCAAGGCAGCACCCTTGTTTTCTTATTCCTGCTGCATGCTCAATTGCCCGGATAGAAAAAGAGATTTTTCAGGCTCAAATGCCTGTCTACTACTACCTTGCGATCTTTTGCTATTACTATTACTGCTACTTTACAGCCTCGGCATATTGTCTGGAAAACTCCTCGCACTGGCCGATAATGCGCTGCGTAGCTTCTCTCAGAACAACTATGGGATCTACGTTGGAAGTCGTGAGGCGGAAGACGGGGTTGTCCATGATGACAAATTTTGTGTCATAGGTGGCCATCAGCACTCTTTCATCCGTCAGAAGTTCGGTTCTTAGCAGGTTCAAGATGGTATGCCCTTCGCCCACAAACTCGATGATGGCCTGATTCTCAGTTTTTTTGACTATTTTCAAATTCATTCAAACCACTCCCAGTCCGTAGGCTGAACTCGTCTTGCGTGACTCGGTATTGGCGCAATTGGGGCAGACCAATTTATTCTCTTTCTTGACCAGGCCCGCAAGACAACGGTTGCAGTAGGCCTTGATAACGCCCAGATCCTCATCGCCCGTAGAAAGCCTCATCTGCCTGTCATCGATGATCTTGGCCTTGAGAATATCGCGGAGCGAGAAGAGTTGACGCAGGTCTTTGACATAGGAGTTTCTCACATTGGATATGTGAATGGTTGCCTCCTCATCTGAGATGGGTCTGTCCTCATGTCCTTTCTTGAAGGCCAGCGAGACTATCACCAGGCTGTCCTTGAGATCAATTACCTCTCCCACCACGATATCGCCCTGACAAAGCTTTACCGGGGCATTAGTCTTGGGTATGACACTCGCGGATCTGGCTCTCGAATCGATTTTGACCAGGCCCGCAGTAGATGCGAAAATCATTCCTCCCCTGGCGTAGGTGCAGTCTCCGGGAACAAACTCCTCGGTCGATCCCACCACATCTCCAGGAAGTACAAAGCTGCCGTCCATCATAATTCCTCTATGATTCCTCTATAAGTGCATTAAATTCAGTATCGTCTCTAGCATCTAGAATTACTAGTATCTAAAGCCTGGCATTCCCAAGCCGTAGCATCCCACAATGATCCCTGCGCTGCATTCCGAGTGTAGAATGCCGCCTCGAATCTCTAATGACTACTGGCAAGTTATTCTATATAGCTCAACCTCAATGACCTTGACATCTTGGCTATGAAACTCAAAGCATCTCTTTAAGGGAAAAGGTATGCGATAGATCTCCTGCACCGTGCAGGGTTTCACAAAGCTTCTGATGAAACCTTCGCTTCCCTGATTATGTAGAGAGTAGACAGTCTTGGCGATTTTAAGTGCTTTGGATAGAAAGGCGCGATCTCCGGCGCTCGCCTTCTGGGCTCCAAAGGGCGGATTCATGACCACTGTATCGATACCCCTGAGAACCAGTGAGCTTACATCAGCGCGGATGAAGTCCACATCCACGTTTAGCTTTTTTGCATTTCTCCTGGCTACAGCTAAGGCCTCGCCATCGATCTCAACACCAATGGCCTTTGCACCCAGCAGGGCCGCGCCTATGGCCAACATGCCCGTCCCGCTTCCCAGGTCACAAACGGTGCCCAGTTCCCCGCGCATTGCCGCCAGGAAAAGCATCTGGGCAGCGACAGAAGCGGGCGTAGCATACTGTTCTCTTTGAAAAGAGGGCCGGCTAAAGCCTTCCAGTCGCTCCAGCACCATCTCAAGCTGCTTTCTCTTCATTCTTGCCAAGCAGACATGCTTTGCGGCCTATATCAAGTATAGTATTGCCTCTATTGCCAGGAGCATCACCAAGAGCGCCGTCAGTGCCTTGAGGAGGAATATAGCTTTCGAGTTGCTGAAAAGGCTTTCTTGAGCCTCTTTCTCAATTTCGGGGTCTGTGGGTGCTTCGCTAAATTCAGGGCCTGCATACTCGATTCCAGCCTTTTGAAGCTGATCTTCCTGATCCAAACCATAATCCTGGTCGCCGCCCTGATCACCAAGCACATCTATCGGCTCTTCATCCCTCTCCTCGTTCGCCCCTGGAAATGCCATTTTATGCGACTCTTGCCGCCTGTCCTCTTGTATTAGAGGCATCTCCTTCTTTACATTACGTAGCTGCCTTTCGGGTGCGTGTCTATTATCTGGCAAGAATAGCTGACCAGAACTCTTGCAGGCCACTTCGGCTTTGATTGGGACCAGCCATCCATCATCAGGATTTGCGGTCTCTGAGACAAAGATCTCGGACCCTTCACGGCTGCCATCCGCTAAGATCATGTCTCTTGCCCGGCCCCTCTCCTTTGAGATCTCCAGGACAGGCAGGTCCGTTTTTGTTATGGGTTCGGGATTTGGCTCAGCCTGTAGATCATTTATCTTGATTTGAACAGAAGATTTTCCTTTTTCGGTCATGGGCAAAAGATTCAGAGACTCATCCCAGGTCAGTAAGTTATTATTATCATCGATTTTAGATAGCGAATTGCTTGCCAATGCCCCGGCAATGAGAAGCAGGGCCGCTCTCTGCTCTGCAAAGGCGATCTGATAGCCACTGCCTGTGGTGGTCGGATCCTCCTGGCATTGCCTGCTAACATTTTCTGCATATCCTTCCATGATTTCTGCCGCCTTGGCAATCATAATTTCGGCTCTCTTTCCCGCATCTTCTTCTGCCACGCCGAAATGCTTTTCAGTATGGCGCAAAGCCGCGGCTGCTGTCTGCAGCTTCTCGGTCGGATCTCTTCCCGATCTCTGCATCTCTATGCTGGCATTGATATTTTTCAGTGCCTGGCAAAAAAAGCCGTCCTCTTCCTCTGGTGCCCACCCTAGGCCACCTCCCATGAGATATTCCGAGGCATTGGTGAGGGCATGGGTCTGCTTCAAGGGCTCGTTTGCTAAAAGCCCGATGCTGCGGGCCTCCTTCATGCCGGCGATGATCCTTTGCAGGCTCAGGATCTCGACCTTTTTGCAATCTTTGGCGTTTGCTGCTGCATTATCCAGGGAGGCCTGGGCCTTTTCCGCCAGTACCAGCGCATCCTCGTCTGACACCTGCCCACATAGCCTGGCGAGATAGGACCGGCTCTTTGCTATTGCCGCTGCCACTTTGATCTCGGCCTGGCCGTTCACAGGGATGGATGCCAGCTCTTGATAACGATCTGCTGCCTGGGCGAATAGCCGGGAGGCCTCCAGCCTTTGCTGCTGACTGGATACTCGGCCCGGATGTCCTCTTTCTCCTGCCTTGCCGTCATTTTCGGCCTCTTCGCTGCTCTCCGCCTCTTGCAGGCAACTTTTTGCCAGGTAGCTGTAAGTCTTCGCCAGGCAATAGAGTGCATTCTGATAATTGGGCTTCATTTGGCGGGGAATGAGCAGAACGGCTCTCTCCAGGGGTTCGCGAGCAACAGTTGCCTGCCCCATCTGCAGGTAGATGCGTCCCAGGTTGGATAGAACGATTCCCTGGCTAGAGCTTTCGCCCCGTTCCTCGAATAAAGAGAGGCTGGAATTGAAGTAGCTGAGTGCTTTATCCCAGTCCTTTCTCTCGCCTGCAATCCTTCCCAAACGGTCCCGCACCCAGGCAGCGCTCCTTTTATCGCCCAGTCTCTGAAAGTCGGTCAGGCTTCTTTCTAAGTACCGAGCGGCAAGCTCCATTTCCCCCATATCAGCATAGATCCGACCTAAGCTTCCAGTCATCTGAGCGATACCGAGATCGTCGCCCCCCTCCTCAAAGGTCTTCAGGCTGCGGTAATAGTGCTCTATGGCTTTGTCCCAGTCCCCGCTGCGCCGGTAAGCAGAGCCTAGATTCCCCAATACATGGGCAAGGCCGATATGATCTCCCTCCCTGGCAAAGCAGTCGGCGGCCTTCTGGTAGTAGAAGGCGGCTTTCGCCAGATCTCCCAGGGAGGCGTTGGCTTGCCCTATATTATTTTGCAGCACCGGTCGCAAAACCGGATCGCGGCAGAGAGACAGGGCCCTGTTGTATGTATTTATGGTCAGACTGTGCAGGCCCGCCCTGCGGCAGATATCGCCCAACCGCTTGAGCTCATAAACATCCTGGAGCTTAAGAGAAAGTTCGCGGCAGACATCCTCGTTGATCCTACCCTTCCTAGAGCTTTCCAGCAATTGGCTTATTAGTTCAGGGCAACATCCTTTGATGGCCTTGTTATCGATTTTTTGTAGGCCATCACCACCCTTAGAAAAAGATGCATAAATTTCCTGGAGAACAACTAATTGATCCATAGATTATAAGATAACTTATATCTTTATATAGTTTTTGAATACATCTAATTCTGTTATTTCTATGTCAGTTTTGTGATTATCATCATGAAGAAGCCTTTTATATCTTGGTCGTAAGTGTTTTTGGGAGATTCCCGATGGAGTTTACTGCACAGGAAAAATATGAATTTAAGCGTCTTCTCGATGGCCTGAGGGAAAAGACTGGTCGGGGGACAGAGCTCATTTCCCTCTATATCCCCCCCGATAAGCAGATCTCTGATGTTACGAGCCAACTACGTGAAGAGTACGGACAGGCAGCCAACATAAAATCTCGTGTCACCAGACTTTCCGTGCAGGGTTCCCTTGAGTCAGCCATGTCCCGGCTCAAGCTCATCCCCAAACCTCCTGCCAACGGCGTAGTCATATTCATCGGTAGCGTGGATGTAGGAGCCAATAAAACCGAGATGTTTAGCGTAGCTCTAGAACCGCCCGACCCCCTCATCACTTATAGATACCATTGCGATTCGTCATTTCTACTAGGCCCGCTGGAGGAGATGCTGGCTGATAAGAAGACCTTCGGGCTTATCGTATTGGACCGGCGCGAGGCTGCCATCGGCATGCTGAAGGGCAAATACATAGAACCCTTTAAACATCTCACTTCTACCGTGCCCGGCAAGCAGAGAAAAGGCGGCCAGTCCAGCCACAGGTTCCAGCAGCTGCGTCTTATCGCCATCCACGATTTCTACCAGAGGGTAGGGGAATCGGCCAATGACGCATTCCTCCCCATAGACCCCAAGGATCTGCAGGGTATTTTGGTAGGCGGGCCCTCACCCACCAAGGAGGAGTTTGCGGATGGGGGCTTCTTGCATCACGAGTTGCAGCGGAAGGTACTGGGCACAATAGACGTCTCTTACACAGACGAATCGGGGCTTTACGAGCTGGTGGATGCGGCTCAGGACCAGCTCTCGGATTTGGAGGTGACGAAGGACAAACTGCTCATGCGCCGCTTCATGAAGGAGCTGGTATCCGACAAAGGTCTGGCGGCTTACGGCGATAAGGAGGTTCGCCATAACCTGATGCTTGGAGCGGTGGAGGTGCTTCTTCTCTCCGAGGATCTGAGAAAGACGCGAGCTAAGATTGAATGCAGCAACAGAAGCTGCGACTTTTCCGAGAGCCAGACCCGTACCAGCGCCTCAGAGGCACTTGGCAACTGTATGAAGTGCGGAAGTACACTTGCCATTGTTGAAGAAGAGGACATCGTCTCCGAGCTATCCAAGCTGGCAGATCAGAGCGGAGCGGAGGTCAAGATCATCTCCACGGAGTTTGAGGAAGGCGCGCAGCTTTACAAGGCCTTCGGCGGGATTGCTGCTATCCTTAGATACAAGACCAGCCATATCTAGGGGCGATGAGAACGATCGAGGTTACTATTTGCTCATCGGTTCGGCCCACAGAGCGCGTGGAGAAGGTAGTATCTGCTATTGAGAATATCTTTCCCGGCCTGATCATGGACATTCGCGCCGACAAGATTGAGGCCTACAATGGCCCGGATAGCCTGAAGACGTTGCATGGGCTTTTAAGAAAGCTGCAGATTTTGGACACGGCTCGGTCCGTAATGCTGCGAGGACTGGTGGGCAATACCACCCAGTTCCAGCTTAACAAGCAAGCCGCTTTGATGGGATTTGTGAGCTTTCCTCCCGAAGAAGAGCCCTTGGGCTCGCTGCATGTGCAGATCACGGGAGGCGAGCGCGTTATCAATTGGCTGGCGCCCGAGACCGAAAACGGCGTGCCGATCCGAGAGATCGATATAAGTGAGCTAGAAGAGGATGAGCTGGGCGAGGATAAGCTGGGGGGAGCGGATGTTTAGCTTCTCCTCCAGCAAGCTGGTGGACAGGCCCTTTGACTGGGCCTATCAACTGAAAGATCTGGGCTACAGCGGCTGGGAGATCGTAAACGAGGGGAAGCAGAAACTGACGCGAGAGAACCTGGCCGAGGCAAAACAGATCGTCGAGACTACCGACCTCGTTATTACCATTCATCTGCCTTACTCCGACCTGAATTTGGCCTCCGTCAACCAGCCCATCTGGGAGGAAACGGTTCGGCAGATGAAAAGCTGCCTGGACCTTGCCAGCGACTTTGCCCGCCTGGCCGTGCTTCATCCGGGCCACTTCTCGCCACTTGGAATGCATATGCCCGATGCCGCCTGGTCGCAGAGCATCCTGGGCATTCAGCAGATCTGCGATCATGCTGCACAGCTGGATATGAGAATTGCCGTGGAGAACATGGTCAACATGCCTGCCATTTTAGGCCGCCGGCCGGAGGAAGTTTTGGGAATAATTGAGACAGTGGACCGGGAGAATGTGGGCTTTGTTTTTGATGTGGGCCATGCCAACACCAATGGAAATGTGGAAAGCTTCCTGCCGTTTAAGGACAAGATCATTCACGCTCATGTGCATGACAATCACGGAGAGAGAGACGAGCACCTGCCGGTGGGAAATGGCACAGTCCCCTGGAAAAAGGTTGCAGCAGCCTTTAAGGATTACCGTGGCCGCATAGTCACAGAGTCCCGCTCTTTAGAGGAGGGGCAAAGGTCCGTGAATCGCCTGAAGACGATGATGAACATGCAGTGAGGGCCTGCACTGGGCCCAAGCCCTCGGCCCCGGGCCCCGGGTTCAAGCCCCAGGCTGACAACAATACTTCCAATACCACCAATACCGCTAATAACAATACCACTACTATCACTATTACAATGTCGATCTTCGAGAACCTGTCAGAAAGCATGATGGCCGGCTTTGACCGCAAAGACCGTGCTCGCGAGGAGGCTTTCCGTCTCTCCCGCGAGGTTATTCGCCTCTGCTCTTCCTCCATCCGGTCCGTGCACAGAAATGACCTGGCCTCAGCGGAGAGGCACATGGAAGAGGCGGCCCTTGGCCTGGAGAGGATTCAGGAAGTTTTGAAGGATCACCAGGATGTGCGCTATGCCGGATTTGTGGATGGAGCTGAGCAGGAGTATGCAGAAGCGCGAAATGTCTATTCCATCACTACCCGGCATGAGATCTTGACTGCCGAAGAGGTGGGGGTAGAGCCGGTTAACTATCTGGGGGGCCTGGGAGACGTTACCGGCGAGCTGCGCCGTCATATTCTGGACCTCATTCGTGCCGGGCGAGCGGCTGAGGGCGAGTATTTCCTGGGAGTCATCGAGGAGATCCACTACCTGCTCATGCTCTTTGACTATCCGGATGCCATCACCCGCGGCCTGCGGCGAAAGAGCGATCTTGCCAGGAGCATGCTGGAGAGGACGCGCGGAGACCTGACCAATGCTCTGGAGCTGGCCAAGATGCAGGAGTCGCTCGGACATTTCCGTGAGCCGTCCAAAAAATAGATTAGCAATCTCAATATTAAATGCAGAAATCTGCAAATACTTTAGAACTGTTAAATTCCTGGAGCTATAAAGCATGAAGTTTGATCCCAGCCTGATTAAAGAGGCTGCCAAAGAGGATTTCGACAAGGCCTGGCAGCAGGGAAGAGAGTATCTCGGCAAGCCTTCCCTAAATGAGAGATATCCCAGAAATAGCTATTCTTTCGGGACAGTGCACCCCATATTCGATACCATTCAGAAGCTTCGAGAGGCCTACATCCGCCTGGGCTTCTCCGAGGCTATGAACCCGGTGATGGTCGAGGCATCCGACGTTTACCGCCAGTTCGGCTCAGAAGCACTGGCCGTGCTGGATCGCTGCTTTTACCTGGCGGGGCTCCCAAGGCCGGACATCGGCATGCCTGATGAGAGGATCTCTCAGGTAAATGCTCTTTTAGGCCGGGAGCTTTCCGTAGAAGAGGTGGAGGCCTTCCGCCAGATTCTGCACGGCTACAAGAAGGGCAAGGTGGAAGGAGACGATCTGGTGCAAGAGATCTCCAAGGCCCTGGACGCTCACGATGCCCTCATCTCCACCGTCCTGGAGAAGGTATTTCCTGAGTTTCGGGAGCTGAAGGCCGAGGCCACCACTCGCACCTTGAGAAGCCACATGACCTCAGGCTGGTTTTTGTCGCTGTCCGATCTTCATTTCCGAAGCAAGCTGCCTCTCAAGCTCTTTTCTGTGGACCGCTGCTTTAGGCGAGAGCAGGCGGAGGATGCAGCGCGGCTGATGAGCTACTACTCGGCGAGCTGCGTCATCATGAACGAAGACGTGAGCGTAGAGGATGGAAAAGCCGTTGCGGACGGCCTTCTCAGCCAGTTTGGCTTCGAGAAGTTTCAGTTCCGGCCGGACGACAAAAGGAGCAAGTATTACACTCCCGGAACGCAGATCGAGGTCTATGCCTATCATCCCGGCCTGGTCGGTTCCGCAACCAAATACAAGAGCGGCTGGGTGGAGGTTGCTACCTTCGGCATCTACTCGCCCACGGCCCTCTCCCAGTATGACATTCCCTATCCGGTCATGAACCTGGGCCTGGGTGTGGAGAGGATCGCCATGATACTTTATGGCTCTCAGGATGTGCGAGCCCTCTCTTATCCTCAGTTCCAGACCAACTGGGAGCTTTCCGCTCGCGATATGGCGCAGATGGTCTCGGTCGAGAAGCTTCCTGCCACATCGGACGGCCAGGCCATAGCCGAGGCCGTAGTTGCCACTTGCATCGAACACGGGGAAACGGCTTCACCCTGCGAGTTTACAGCCTGGGAGGGTGAGCTCTTCGGACGAAAGATCAAAGTTTCCGTGGTTGAGCCGGAGGAGAACACCAAGCTCTGCGGCCCGGCTGCTCAAAACGAGATCGTGGTGCACAAGCAGAACATCATGGGCATCCCCCACACCTCTCGCTGGGAAGAGGCCTTCGCCGAGGGCGTGACCACGGGCATCAGGTATATCGATGCCTTTGCCGCGCTGGCAGCCTTCGAGATCGAGGCGGCCACCATGGCCGGCAAGGAATCTGAAACGCGGGCCAGAATTGTAAGAAGCCCGGGAGACATCAACATCAAGATCCATCCTGCCCTGGAGAGGTACATCACCAGTTACAAGCACAAGATGGACATGAGAGGGCCGGTGTTCACCACGGTGAAAAGCGAGATCCTGGGTTGAGGATGAAATGAAAGATGCTTCTGCCAATGCGGACGCCAAAAAAGCAGCCGGCGAGGCGGCTGCAGAGCTTGTGAAGAGCGGCATGGTGGTGGGCCTGGGCACGGGCTCCACGGTGGCCTGGACCATCAAGCGACTGGGCGAGAGAGTCAAAGAAGAGGGGCTGGAAATCCTGGGGGTTCCCACATCCTTTCAGGCCGAGAATCTGGCCATCGCCTCAGAGATAAAACTCACCACGCTCAATTCGCACCCTGTCCTGGATCTGGCCATCGACGGAGCCGATGAGGTGGATGCGAACCTGTTCGTCATCAAGGGTGGGGGAGCGGCGCACACGCGGGAGAAGGTGGTCGCCTGCTCGGCGCAGCGGTTCGTGATTGTAGCTGATGAGAGCAAGTATGTGGAAAAGCTCACCTGGCCGGTGCCAGTGGAGGTCTTGCCCTTTGCTTTCCGGTTGGTAGAGACGCGGCTAAAGGAACTGGGCGGAAAGCCGGTACTGCGTCTCGGCAAAATGAAGGACGGTCCGGTGATCACGGACAACGGCAACTTCGTGATGGATGTGGACTTTGGGGCAATCGTTGATCCGGCGGCTCTGGCGGCGAAAATCAGCCCCATTCCGGGAGTGGTGGAGCACGGGATATTCAATAACCTGGATGAGCTGTACCTGGCCAAGGCGGACGGGGTGGAGATAATTAAGAAAAAGGGATGAGTCCTTTTTATCTCATCCATCTTCACACTCAAGTACAAATCTTGCGGAAAATTAAAATATGCAGCAAGCAGATTAAGAAATAATGGCTTCTCAACCGTCAACAATAGAATTCTTGGAAAAGCATCCTTTGCAGGAATTCGAGGTAGGCGTCAGGAAGTTCGTTCCTCTCCGGATCACCAACAACCTTCAGGTGGATTACGATGATGGCTTGTGGTCTGTCAGTCTGCCTCCTCTGGATGCTGTGGGATGCTCACAGGATTTTCGAGAGGCTCGACAGAGGCTCTTTGAATACATCGACTTCCTTTGGAATGAGTACGTCCTGTGTCCTGAGCAAGAGCTGGGCGAGACAGGAAAGATGCTGAAGGATCTGCTTTTAGAATTATTTTCGGTGAGCTGATGGTAGCAGCCTTAAGCCAGGATGAGATCGAGTCTGGACTTGTTAAGAAGGGCTTTCGTCGCAGCCACACTGATCACAGGTACTTTATCCTTTACGTATAATGGAAAGAAAGAAGCAACCACTTTTCTAAGCCACGGGAAGAATCAGGATATCGGATCACCTCTGCTAAACGCTATGGCAAAGGAGCTTGGCCTCACGACCAGAGATTTTATTGACCTTGTAAAGTGCCTTTTAGCACGGAGGAACTTTTAGCGGCGAAAAAAGAGAGGCTGGCGAACAGTTTAAGAATATTAATAAGAGATTGATAATTTTATTTTCGGTGAGCTGATGGTAAAAAAGGCCTTGAGACTTGCTATTTTCAAAACTAAGGATGTATGTTTTTGAACTCATTCATGTTTTTTCTCGATATTATATGTCCAAGGTTCAGGAGGAGCTGCAATGAGTACATTAAATCATAATCCTGCCCGATTCCATATTCCCCGCGCTCTTGGATCATAGTTTTTGAAACCCACTCAATACCGAGTTCTTCTCTGGCGTCCTTAATGATATTGAATACCTTTTGGTCTTTTGTAGTTACTCGATCCCCCATATTCTGTGATTTGGCGTAATCAAGATTATAGGACTGACGGTATGGGTGCTCTTCGGATCGCTCTCTTAGGTCGATGTATTGCTTATAGTTATCCTCGAATATTTTGGTGGCTTCATATATCATGGATTCAGTCATCTTTTCGTTGAGGTTCATTCTGCATAAGGCCGAAGTTAGCTTGCCTATGGCGTAACTATCGATGCTACTAATCACAACATTTCGGTCTTTTATCTTATTTACTCGAAGTGCGCTCTTCTCTATTGCTTTGATCAGGTCATCGTTGATGGATGGTTTGATCATCTGCGCATAAATCATAAAATCTATGATATCTGGATCATAGAGTGCCTTAATGCCTTTATACCGGGCATCTCTTATTACAGCCGCTACCTGTATAGGCATCATATCGTCAGGCCCAATATTGTAAAGGTAATTGTAAGAAATCTCAGGACAAGCTCTCCTTAATCTTCTGTTCTCTACGCGGGCAGAGGTACTTCTTTCGCTCAAGCTATAATACTCATATATGCCATTGGGTGCTCTGAGGTCTTTAGGCAGTATTGAGTCTGTAAATTGTTTTATCTCTTTCAGGGACTGTTTGGTGCTGCCATACTCTGAGAAGGATTCTCCTCCGGTTCCTCCTTCGCCCCATGCCCCATCAGGACACGACATAAGCAAAACCGCCAAGGACCAATCAAGATTATCTTTGTCAGCGTCTTTCCAGTACGAGCCTATGCGATGTACGAATGCGTTTTCTTTGAATTCGTCCTTAAGCCCGAAGAACCTCATAACGACATCGTCATTGTACAGATTTGGCTTGCCTAGATCTAGATCCAATGGATTCATTTCGGTGACTTTAACTGCATCGTAATACCGCAATGGTATGGCTCCGCTCATATCCCATTTGGCGGAACCTTCAATATCCACCCATACAAAAGCACCGTCAGGCGGGGAGATGCCAGCAGGTAACTTGATGGCATCAGGGGAACATGCGTCTGTAAATTTAGATTTACGTAATTTTATAATATCTTTACTTAAGTATTTGACATAGCCAGCAGGAAGATTGAAAAGGCTGCTTTCGCATGATGCAAATCCGGATGTTCTATTTTTCAAGCTGGCCTTAGACATACGTCGGTCTTGTCTTTACATTATAGTTCTACGACAAAATAGATATAATAGATCTAACTAAATAATCGTATGAAGGGGGATCTCGTAAAGATACAGAATCGCGATGAGCTATTAAAGAAGCTACGCGAGGAAA
>Ga0307378_10004568_pt1 | contig 19675 bp, 22 predicted proteins | sample UN1MG_FD_202238 | JGI IMG/M metagenome (GOLD analysis project Ga0307378, IMG submission 202238) | Soil microbial communities from Risofladan, Vaasa, Finland - UN-1 | ecosystem: Environmental > Terrestrial > Soil > Coastal area > Acid sulfate soil | place: Finland: Risofladan, Vaasa | collected... | reverse complement strand
GGGCCAAAAATAAAGGAGAGACTATACCTGCTTGGAGGGATGAAAAGGAATTCCTCCGTGACCCCAGGGCTAATCCTGTGGTTGCCTGGCCCATGTATCTCTATGATTGCTGCCCCATAAGCGACGGTGCAAGCTGCGTTTTGTTAGTAGCAGAGGAAATAGCCAAAGACTTCACCGATAACCCCCTCCATGTGGTCGGTATAGGGCAAGGGAGCGGCAAAGGCTTACATGCCAAAGAAGGCCTGACCTATTTTGAAGCCACGAGATATGCAGCACAAGAAGCTTACGAGCTATCGGGACTCAAACCGGAAGATATCCAAATTGCCGAGGTGCATGACTGCTTCTCCATAGCTGAGATTATTCATCTCGAGGATCTGGGTTTCTTCCGGCCGGGGGAAGGGTATAAAGCAGTTGAGGAAGGCCTGACAAGATTGGATGGATCCAAGCCAATCAATACCTCGGGGGGGCTTAAGTGCAAGGGGCATCCCGTGGGGGCTACAGGCACAGGGCAACTGGTTGAGATTTGGAAGCAGTTAAGGGGTGAAGCTGGGGAGAGGCAGGTCCCTATTAAGGATTTGCGAATCGGGGCTGCCCAGAGCCTGGGGGGGACAGGAGGTACCTGTACGTTTACCATTCTGGAAAGAAGATAAGATAAGGAGACAAAGCAAATGGAGGAGAGGCCCTTTAATGATATTTCTTATGAGCGATTTCTTAGCGAGGATAAACTGATGGGGTCGAGGTGCCAGAAATGTGGTGCTCTTTTCGTACCTCCTCGCCCTATTTGTATTAAATGCTACGCTAATGAAATGGAGTGGATTGAGACAAAGGGGAATGGTAAGCTTGCTGCCTTCACCTGCATAGCTATAGGTCCTCCATTTATGATAAAAGAGGGTTACGACAGAAAGCATCCTTATGTTTCGGGGGTTGTAGAGTTGGAGGAAGGAGCGAGGGTTGTTGCTCGCATTGAGGGAGTTGATGGGAGCAAACCTGAGACTATAAAAATTGGTATCCCTCTTCAGGTAGAGTTCTTACATCGCGGCGAACCGAACAATTCAAAAACTTTTCTGGCATTTAAACCTTTGGACCCATAGCTAAACCTAAAATTCCTTCTAGTACCCTCTCATTTGGTGAGAGAGTGCTAGACTTGGCCTGAGCGGAGTCGAAGGAGGGAGATGAGAGAATGCCCCCTCCCCTTTCCCGATTTAGTCGGGATTGTCTTCGAGGGAGTAGATTGCTATATGAAATGGCGAGGAAGACTATAAATCAGGTGTTACTTAACCCCCAAGCTTATCCCCATAAACCACAAGAGATAGAACTAGTCCAGAGCCAGATGTCCTTTATTTTCCTTACCGGCGAATATGTATACAAGATTAAAAAGCCGGTCAATCTGGGTTATCTGGATTACACTACTTTGGAGAAACGCCATTTCTTCTGCCATCAAGAGTTGGAGTTAAATAGACGCCTTTGTCCCGGTGCCTATTTGGCCGTGGTACCGATTGTCGAAGAAAAGGGCGAGCTTCGCATTGAAGGGCGAGGCAAGGCTATAGAGTACGCTGTCAAAATGAAGCAATTGCCCCAGGAGCGCATGATGGATGTGCTTTTGCCCCAAGGTCAGGTAACCCCGGAAATGATAGCAAGGGTGGCTGAAAAATTAGTGGGCTTTCACCAAAAAGCCGAAACAAATCAAGAGATTGTCGCCTTTGGCAAATTGGATGTTATACGCCAGAATACCGATGAGAACTTCGCTCAAACCGAGAAATATATTGGAACCTCCATCACCACCGAGGAATATCAGCACATTAAGAATTACACTGATAACTTCGTTGACAGTAACGCAAGCCTGTTCGATAAACGAGTAAGAGAAGGGAAAATAAAGGATTGTCATGGCGACCTTCATGCCGCCCATGTTTGCTTCATTGACGATATCTGCATTTACGACTGCATTGAATTTAATGACAGGTTCAGATATTCCGACATGGCCTCGGAGATTGCCTTTCTGGCTATGGACTTAGACCGCTATCAACAGGCTGGTCTTTCCCGGCACCTGGTAAATACCTATGTGGAGCTGAGCCATGACGAAGAGCTCCTAAAATTGCTCAATTTCTACAAATGCTACCGAGCTTATGTCAGAGGAAAGGTAGAGAGCTTTAAGCTCGACGACCCCTGTATTCCCGAAGGGGAAAAAGCAAGGATTCTATCTGTTGCCCGGAGCTATTTCAAGCTTGCCGAATCGTATACGTTGGGGGAGTAATTGGAGAGTGCTAGATTTCTGATTGACATAGCTCAGAATATTCTACTGAATGCTAATATAGTTGTATCGTGGCTGCTCTGGGAGAGGAACTGATTCCATGTGACCTTGTAAGGTAAGCAGGTATGCTGCTCGTGAAAACGTGGACTTGACATAAGGCTTTGTCCAGGACTTCATCAGTCATACCGTATTCACCAACATATAGTGGGGAGCCCGGCGAATGGAATCCATTTAAGGAAAGAAGAGACCATGGCACGAGAGCTGCTTTCAAAGGGAGGGATGAACCGGTATGCTGCTACAGAGGAATAATCTGCATCTTTCAGGGGTAAATAGCTAAAGCTTCCAGCCCTGTGGTCTCAGGCAGGTTAAACATCAGATTCATATTTTGCACCGCTTGCCCCGCCCCTCCCTTGACAAGGTTGTCCAGACAGCTAATAACTATAAGCCGGTCTGTCTTCAAATCGACAGTAGGATAAATAAGGCAAAAGTTAGTTCCCCAGGCATGCTTAGTATGGGGAGGCTTGGTTGTTATTTGAACGAAGGGGGCATGCTTGTAAAATTCCCGGTATAGCTGTTTCAAGCTGATAGCTGACAACTGACAGCCATCAGCTAATTTGGCATAACAGGTGCTCAATATGCCTCTGGTCATTGGTACCAGATGTGGCACGAAGGTTATCGAGGGAGAAAATGTCGGATTAAGCGTTTTTAATTCCTGTTCTATCTCGGGCAAATGGCGATGTCCTTCAAGGGAGTAGGCACAGATGTTCTCGTTGACCTCGGAATAATGAGTGGTCAGGCCCAGGGTTCTGCCAGCGCCCGAGACGCCTGATTTGCTATCCACCACTATATCTGGGGCAATAAGCCCTTCTCTGACTATGGGCGCCAGTGCTAAGATAGCACCAGTGCTATAGCAACCCGGGTTTGCTACCAGAGAGGCTGAGGCGATTTCTTCCTGATGCAGCTCAGGTAAGCCAAAAACTGCCTCTCTCAAAAGCTCGGGCGATGGATGTGTAAATCCATACCATTTAGGATATTCGTCAGCGTTCTTTAACCTGAAATCGGCGCTGGCATCGATAACCTTGATTCCTTGTTTTAGCAAAGGTAGTATTACCTCTGCACTACTTTTATGAGGCATTGCGGAGAAGGCGATGTCGGTTTCGCTATCGAGCTCGGCTTCTATTGTATATTTAGTTCCTGCAAAACTAGGGAAAACATCGCCTAATTTTTGTCCGGCTGCGCTTCTTCCCGTAACGGTGACGAGCTCTACTTGGGGATGTTGGCAGAGTATGCGAGCCAATTCTGCACCAATATACCCGGTAACATTAATTATACCTGCTCTTATTTGAGGCATAATATTTTCAAAGTATTATACTATATTTGTGCAATTGAAGGATATTCAGGGCGACCACATAGCTGGATTCTCAAGTCAATTATAAAACCCCCTTATTGCTCCAGGTAGCCTTGATTGTGATACTAGCTATGCCCTTGGACGTGACGGATATCGAGTTGAAATGACCGCTGAATTACTGAAGTTAGTCAATGCCAGGTAAATCGGAAAGATCAAGGTTTGTCAGGAAGACATCCTGAATCTACAGGAGTTAGACATGTTATTGATAGTGGTTAACTCACTCAGAGACAGCTCTATAGTTTGCAGTTGACGCTTCGCCTGAAAATTGTTTTTTGTCCCTATGCCACATGAATTTCCCCGGTTGGTTTTCCATGTTGAATGATTATTCAGAATTTGACCGTTGCTGACAACGAGATTAGTGGGGGTAGCCTCGTCTTTTGGACGGGGATAAATCGGGGAAGGGGCCAGGCAGTGAGAGGAGTGCACCTGGCCCCTCGTAACCTTACAGTATCTCGATCCTGTAAATTAGCATGCTTCCCCTTCTATCAGTTGCTCGCTATTTATCGGTCTTGCCGCGCCTGGAGCCGGTTTTGGTCCAGCGAGCCAGAAGCTTACCGGCAACCTCACGACCACCCAGTCCAAAAGCAATGGCAGCTGCTAATGCGGCTGCGCCCAAGGCCAGCCCAAAGCCCAACAAAATGAGATCGTCGGCAAAACCCATTGCGCGTATTCCCAACACTACACTTAAGACGATAATTGAGATCTTAACAAGGGAAATCATAGATTCTGATCTACCGGCTGCCCGTAAAATATTCGCTACGAAATTGGCGACAAGAATGCCGATGCCGATAATAACAACACCCAAAATAACCAGACCCAGGAATTGGGTCAAAACTGCGATTAGCTCTCTCACAGCGGTAAAACCGAGCAAGTCCGCTGCCATCATTATGCCGAAGAGCATCATGAATACCATAATGGTGTAGCCAACCACATTTGAGGGAGATCCGGCGCCTTTAATAGGCTTTTTTGCTAAACCTAACTTGACCGGCAACTCATCAAAGCGCATTTTGGTTAAAGCGTTGGTAGCCAGCTTGGCTAAGAGACGACCAACGAAATAAAAGATGGCAAGGATTACTGCGGCACCGATAATGTGCGGAATGGCGGCGAAGATTCTTTCGAATATGACCACAATTGAGTCAAAAAGACCTCCTACACCTAGAACTTGCAGTATTGCCAGTATAAATAATATCCATACAACCCAGAAAACTACTGTGCCTGCACCTTGAGCCACTGGATACTGACTTTCATCTTGGGGATCTTTACCCTTACCCAATCTCTTATCGATGCCACTGGCCCGCATGAGTCTTCGGGTGCCTGCCCTGAGCACTTTTGCCAAAATCCAGGCTAAGAGCAGTAGGACGAGGGCGGCGAGGATATTGGGTAAATAACCTATGATCGTTTCGAAGAAATTCTGGAAAGACTGTATTACGCTACTCCAGTCCATTCTTAATACACCTCCTTTCTGTTAATTCTAATTCTGCTGCTGTACTTTCATAAATGCCAGTTTATTTTCTTTAAAATTTTAGCTCATGGTGTATCACCTCCTCCGTTATCAAGATTCCACCATCGAATATCGTCCCAATCAGTGCAGACATAAATATAATCTCAAAGGTTTATCAATCAGTTGCCGTCTTCTCCAGATTTTTGTAGTTAATCCGATTTCATCGGAACCCCTTTGCCCAATAGATTCGGCAACTACTTCTTGGAACAGCCTCGAATTTAGAAAGGGATGGTAAATTTTGCCCTGATAAGGGAAAACCCAAGTTGCATGTCTATGTATAATCAGCTGGGCATCTTGGGAACTGCTGTAACTCCCCGACTCACACACTTGACCACCAACCTCGTATTGACCTTAAAGTAATATAATACCATCATCCAAAGAATTGTCAATAACTTTTTGTGCGATGCTCACGCATACTTAAAGTTAAGGACTGGCATTACATCTCAGTGTGCAAATAAGCAACGTAATGGCTAATGTCGGGGGACCAATAAACAATCTTCCCTCCCATGTCCGTTGCTTTATTTCCCCCGCTTGAATTTATGTTACTTTCCCTCTGTTTCATCCCGCCAGGGGAGGGAGGATTATGATGGTTCGTGTAGCTAACTGTGGATTGTATAATGATGTATAATATATTGGGTGGTATTATGTAGAGGAGGAGTGCGACAGTTATGAGGTTTGAAAGCAGCATCGAGATTAATGCTCCGGCCACGAAAGTCTGGGCGCTAGTAGACAGGCTGGAAGAATGGCCCCAATGGATGCCGTCTATTAAAAAGATTGAAAGAACTTCTAAGGAGCTTTTGACGGTAGGCTCGAAGCTTTTTGTCACAGCTAAGGTAAGTCGGCTGACAGTTAGATTGTTGATGACGATTACGAAGTTTGTCCCAGAACGGAGTGTGGTTCTAGAAGGGAAAGCTTTAGGCACTAGGCTGATACGCTTCTATACTCTGGAGCCTTTAAATGGCAAGACGAAGATTACCATCGGCGGTGATGTTTCTGGGGCTTTGGCCTGGCTGGCACGCCGCGGTGGTCAGGCTGTCTCGGCTGAGATTGCCCAAGCAGTAAAGAGAAAGGTGGAGGCGCAATAATAGCATTCGTTCCCCAAATCCGTCGGGGTTACCTTTCTATTATTGCAGGGAACGGTCAAGCGGGCAGTCTCCGATAAGGGGAGTAAGATTACCGTGACGCGACAGGTCGGGGCTCGCAGTGGTAGTAAGCGAAGTACCTGATAAATCGGACAACCGTGAAAGGCTATCTTCCTTGATCTAATTTCTGACTATTATGCGAAGAACGGCAAAGAATGTTCTTAATTGCATCCCACTGAATTGCGTTGACAAATGTCTGCTGGCTCTGGATAGCATAAATGAGCCGATGCTTATTCACGTAATTCTAGATCTTGAAGGGGAAATAGATCATGTTAGATTAGAGCAAGCAATTTTCGCGGCGCAAGAAGCTTATCCGGTTATGAGAACGACTTTGCGTAGCGGACATTTCAGACTTTTCCGTGAGATACAAGAGGACTTTGGAAGGAGAGTTTTAAACGTCCCAGACCATGCTCAACTCCAAAATACAAGCTATAAGGGGTATATCTCGTCATGGATGAACAAGCCCCTAGATATTAGAAAGGAGTTCCCTGTAAGGGTTCTTCTATTACAGAAAGACGAGCGGGAATCGTCGCTGTTTTTCACTTTTCATCACTCGGCAGCGGATGGACTCCGCGCTCTTCTTTTCGTAAGGGAGGTTATCGAGCATTATAACAACGAACTTTCTTGGGAGTCTAAATCATGTGGCGATATCAGCATAAATCGTAAGGGGGACGAATTACTGGAATTTGCCCACAGCCAGAGGTCAAAGGTAGAGCATTACTATAGGAAAATGATTTTCAGTCTTTTCCATCGCTTTGTCATATCTGTTTTTCCTTTTCCGACGAGAGTTTTCCATGATAAGTCGGGACAGTCCAGGAAACTCCATTTCTATTCTAAAACTATAGGTCGCGGAGAGTTCGAGCAAATTCAGTCTAAAGCAATGTCGGCCGGAGTTGGGCTAAACGATATTTTTCTGGCAGCTTGTTACCGAACGGTGGAGAAGTGGAATAACATGCACGGGAAGGCCAGTAAAAAAATACGCATAATGGCTCCGGCGAACATAAGTCCCAAAGGTTTTCGGTATGTGGTTTCTAATCAGGCATCCTGGTTTTCCTTGCCCACTATGCCTAAACATAGAAACGATCCAGCAAAGCTATTACAGAAGGTCAGAACAGATACTATAAATGCGACAAGGAATAGAATGGCCTTCTCCTTGGTTTATTTCTTTTACTTTTGCTCTCGGTTCCCCCTGTTCGTTACGAGGTGGATGGTCCGATTCTTGATGATTACTCGAACGTATGTTGATACTATTCTCATTACCAATATTGGCTTTATCTGGCCAAGACCAGGCTCTGAAGAACCAGCAGTGAGCAGCATAGGCAATGCCAAAATACTCAATGTCACCGGCTCAGCACCTGTGGTAACTCCCATGGGACTGAGCATCGCCGCAGGTATCTACAATAGGAATCTCAATTTCTCACTCACTTACAGGCCTGCCCTTTTCTCCGAAGAGAAGGCTCGGATGTTTTTGGACTTATATATTGAGGAGCTTAGGAACTATCAGGTTGCCTCTGGGGGCTCATGACAGTATCGCTGGTGAAATTTGATGGCTCCCTGGATGCGCTTCGGAAAGGGATCGAACTCTGTAGTGGATTTAAAAAGCTCGGTAGGAACGACAGAGTCCTGATAAAACCCAACAATTGTTTCCGACACAAAATAATGCCGCCCTATGGAATGGTGACCACTTCGTGGATTGTAGACGGAGTCATACAATTACTGCTTGAACATGGCTGTCATGACATTTCTATAGGGGAAGGAGCTATTATTGGTATATTTGATGAACTTGCACCATATACGAAACAGGGTTTCAAGGGCACGGGCATTGACAAGATAGCGGAAAAATACGGAGTTACACTGCTTGATTTCAACCAAGATCCTTTTCGTGAGCTGGATTTGGGAGGGGTGAAAATCAGAGTCTGCAGAGCAGCCTTAGAGACAGACTTTCTCATCAACATTCCCGTGCTCAAGACTCACTTTCAAACGAAGGTCTCTCTGGGTTTCAAGAATCTGAAGGGTTGCCTTAGCCAAGATTCAAAGAAAAGGTTTCATATGAGTAGGCGACTGGATACTCTGATTTGTCTTTTGAATGAAGCTATCAAGAGCGACCTGGTCGTAATTGATGGCATATATATGTTAGAAAAGGGACCGGAGACTCTTGCCGGTACGGCCTATCGCAAAGATTTGATTATAGCCAGCCCTGATATATTTGAGTGCGATGTTGTCGGGGCCACAATCTTGGGAATTGATCCTGCTCAAGTTGACTATCTGAGAGAATTTGCCCAGAGACACAATCACTCTTTTGATATCAGCGCAATTCAAATCAAAGGAGAGGATATAGAATCTCTAAAAGAGCAACTTGAGTGGCGATTTGAACCGGACAAGGAACTGCTGACGCCGGCGAAAATAACAGGACTTTCCGCTCCTTATCCGGGGCAAACTCTTTGTTCCGCTTGTGGTGCTACGCTTGCCCTGGCGCTATCAATATTCGGCAAAGATAATCCTGGAATGTATTTTGGCGGTGTCGCGTTATATTATGGGCTGGGATTGAAGCCGGAAAGAGGTACTCAAAAAATCTTACTTTATGGCGATTGTGCCATCAGAAGTAATAAGGATTTACAAAATGCAGATAATGAAAAAGCCTTCCTCGTAGAAGGATGCCCGCCTGCACTAACCAAAACTCTTCTCCTCTTGATGAAAGCACTTCTCAATAAACCCAGGATGTTCAGAATACTGCTTCTGCGAGCTATGAAGTTAATCGGAATAAGGCTCGGTATTTACCGGGAAATTTTTCCCGGCTGGGAACGATACCGCTCAAAGGAATTTGACAGGAGTCACTTCTGAGGAAAATCCCAAGCACTAAATATGAAATACTAAAAAATATCAAAACAACAATGTCCAAAATCTAAAAAGAGTTTTGGTATTGAAATTTGGAAATTTGGGTTTGTTTGGGATTTGGTGCTTGGGAATTAGGATTTATAGTGTACTACCCATTTGATTTCGTTATCGCCCTTGAGGACGGAAACAATGTGGTTGTTGTGTCGTAATTGCTCTACCAGAAAAAATTGCCCTTTATAGTCCAAGGTAATATAATTGTCGTCGGGGACTGAGGTTATCCGGCAGATCTTTAACCCGCCTATACCAATTCCGATGACCTTTAGAATCGCTTCCTTTGCCGTCCAATAACGATAAAGGGTGTCCCAAGACCTTTCCTGTAGTTCCCATTCCTCATCACTCGCCACACGGGCGAAGAGCGATTCAGGCCGGGGCTTTATTTCTTCAATATCGATCCCGACCTTATCTGTGCTAATCACTGCTGCCACGTACTTAGGTTTATGGGAGAGAGACCAATAAATGCCAGCAAATGGAAATGGTACACCCCTTTCGTCCTTGAGTAGTTCTCCCAGCCTCACTCGGCTTTTTTCGGCACTAACTTTTAGCGCCTCTCGAGCAATTTGGCTTAGATGATCTACCTTTTCTTTCCCAGAGGGTTTATGTCCAGCTTCGATAACTGGCATGACTACAGGAAATAGAGTCATTGGCTTATTGGACCCTTTAGTGCCTTATTGATAATATCTTTATCAAAGTAGTTGATTGACATTCCGGCATCCACAATAATGCCCTGGGCGTTAATGCCACTGGATCGCTCGCTTAGAAGAAACGCCGCGGTATTGGCTACCTCTTTAGTGGTCAGAGCTTTTTTACGCAGGGTTAGTTGTTCAGCAAAGAGGTAATAATCTAAGTATCCGGGTATCCCTGCGGATGCCGAGGTTTTTAACAGTCCGGCGTTAACAGAATTAAACCGGATTTGGGAAAAAGAACTGAAGGATTTAGCCAGAAAGCACAGGGTTGAGTCCAATGCAGCTTTTACCGGAGCCATAAAGCCATAGGGTTCAGCTGCCATTTTTGTGGTGGAGATAGATATGGTGACTACAGATGCTTTCTCATCCAGTAGATTTTTGAAGGCATTAGCAATGGCGATTAAGGAATAGCAGGAGATATCAACCGACTGCAGGAAATCTTTCTTTCTTGTTTTATGAAACGGCTTGAGCCCTTCTTCATAATTGGCGAAAGCTATGGAATGAACGATACCGTGAATTTTGGGGTACTTTTTGGAAATATCTTCAGCGAGTTTCCTAATTTCATGTTCCCGTTCCACATCGCATACGTAGATATCAGCATCAGGAAGAATCTTGGCGACGCTCTCTCTTCTTGTCGGTGATCGAACACTATAGATTACATTTGCTTTTGCCTGGGAAAGAACCTCTCCAACGGAGAAGGCAACGCTCTTCTTGTTAGCGACACCAAAGACAAGAAAGCTCTTACTCGCAATGTCCAAGAAATCCATATGTTACTCCTTATCTTCTCTGTTTTCCCCATCTGCCGAAGGAGATCCGGTAGAGAAAGGAACTCCATAGGCCTTCCACGAGGAGGATCAACCGGATTGGGCGGAGCACTACATCGACCCACTTTGCCTCTTCTATGCCGTAGGTCTCTTCCAGTCTGCGAACAGCTTCGGGGTCAGGGTGAGCATTGGACTCGGTCCAGTGCTGGGCGTAAAGCACTGCGATGCTGTACTCTTCGGGGCAGCCTTCCATACTACTCGCGACGAACCTCGCTAACTCTTCTTTGTCAACCCCGATTCTTAGTGCTTCTCTGGTGTAAAGCCAGGAACAGAAGCGGCAACCGTATACTGCGGCAGCCGCAACCATCAGCCTTTCCCTGAGGGCGGGTGGCAGCCTTCCCCTATATACTCTTGTGAGATGTGTCGTGTTTCTTAACATGAAGAGCAAATCAGAGAAAAACTCTCTCCAGCTTTCGTATACTTTCCTCTTAGACTCCCTGTCCGTTATCATCCTCTCCCCTCAGGATGCCTCTTTAGCCAGGGTGACGGTAAACTCGACCGTGACCGAGGTCTTGCCGCCAACTGAGGCTTTGCCCTTCATGAAATAGGCATTGCTAACTTTTTCCACCAGCTCTGCCTCAATATCCAGAGTGCTGCCCGGCTTGACAATGCTTTTGAACTTGGCGTTATTAATTCGGGTCAAAACAGGAACGCCGCCGCTGATGCCGCCCATCATTTTAGAGAGAAGGATTGCACCCGTTTGAAAAATGGATTCGCAGATAAGAGCCCCGGGCATAATCGGTTGTCCGGGGTAATGTCCTTCGAAGACTGGCTCATCGGGCTTTATCTCTTTCGTTGTTCTGATTTTTGTTCCGCTTAATTCCACAATCTTATCGACAAACAGAAATGGCGGACGATGGGGTATGGCATATAGAATCTCCTCCATTTCATAACCCCCCGCTTACTTCGAGAGTAGAACCGGTAACATAGGACGCTTCTTTGGAAGCTAAGAAAAGAACGCAAATGGCTATTTCTTCGGCGCTTCCAAATCTCTTCAGGGGAATTCTGGCCAGGTAGTTTTCACGCAATTTCTCTGGAAGGTCTTGAATCAACTCGGTGGCGACAAATCCCGGTGAGACACAATTAACCGTGATGCCTCTAGTGGCGACCTCTTTGGACAACGATTTAGTCAATGCACTCAGACCTGCCTTTGACGCAGCATAGTTTGCCTGACCTTTAAAAGCATATCTTTCCATCACAGAGCTTACGTTGATAATTCGTCCATATCGTTTGCGCATCAAAATATTAACAGCAAATTTGCACATGTAAAAGATTCCAGTAAGATTGACATTCATCACGTCATGCCAGTCCGATTCCTTCATCATTGCCAGGATGGAGTCCTTTCGGATACCAGCGTTGTTCACCAGAACTTCAAAGCTTCCATAGTTCGCGTCTATGTATTTGAAAAACTTTTCTACCTCTTCATATTTGGCTACATCAAGCTTCTGGATATCAATGTTTTCGGCGAACTGCCTGTTATCCTGCCTGAATTGTGCCGCCGCAGCCTTATTGGTCGAATATGTAGCAATAACTTTAGCACCTGCCTTCAAGAAACTTTCGGCAATCCCTCTGCCTATTCCTCTGGTTCCCCCAGTGATAATAATAGTCTGTCCTTTGAAATCATACATTGTCTGCACCTGCTGAGAGAAATTTGTCTACATCATTGGCTACAATTACTCCGTAATTAGCTGCACCTAGCCAGCCTGACATAATAATTCCCACTGAACCAGTATGAAAAAGCCCTGGTACCTCTTTGGGCAGTCCCATGCTGACCTTCAGTCCTTCAAATTTGGTGCCAAAAGAGGCACCATTTAAATGGAGCGTATACCTTTGAAATGTCTTGGGGGTAGCCGCTTCGACATGGTCTATTTTACCCCGAATATTGGCAATATATTTCTGCAGGGCATCAAGCGTTCGTCGAATTAATTCCTCCTTGGAAGAGCGATATTCCTCTTCAGACAGATTTGCCCAGTCGTCGTAATTGGCATTGGAGGAGGCGACAATAGAGTACATATCAGACCCTGGCCGGGTTTGCGGATAATAGATGGAAAAGGTCCGACTGGTAGTATTTTTGCTGCGAAGTTCCTGAGGGTCGAATTTCTCAGCCTCTGAGGTGAAAAGCAAATCCCCGATGTAGTCAATCTTCTCGCCTTTTTTGATACCGATATAGACTTGGCAGCTACTGTTATTGAGGTGCACCTTGTTCGCCTCTTCAATGAAGCTCCGAGAGAAATTCTCGTCTCCGACCAGTTTATGTATGGTTGATAACAAATTACCATTCGAGACAACAACCTTGCTTTTGATTGTTCTCCCATTGGCTATTACACCCCCAACCTTTCTATCCCTGGTAATGATTTTTTCCACCAGGCACTTGGTTCGAATATCAACACCGTTTCTCAGAAGCTCTTCCCGCATTTTTCCGATAAACTGGTCTGTTCCTCCTCGAATGGTATAAACACCTCTGCTCATAAAGTTGGAAAACACAATTCCATAAGTCAGCGCAGGATCGTCTAGCGTTGACCCATTGGCATAGGTGATTGATTCCATTAACATGCGGTGAACATCGTCACTGCCAGGAAAGAATTTTTCAAAAAATTCTCTCGTGGTTATGCTTTGGTCATCGTAGAAATTCATGTTTCTCGCCGTATTGAAAAAGCCTTCAATGTTCTCTCGGGGTATTTTGAATCGCTGCTCCAGAATGCGCGTAAAGTCCTCCCTGTCATAAGTTGTAGCAAAAGAGAACTGAGGGTTGTCAAACCTGATCCCCTTGAGCTGAACAATCATGTTAGCAATTTCGGGACTCCAGTATTTACGACAGGTTTTGACCATGCCAAACGGGAATCCGTGTAAGGCGATATCGAAGATATGGCTCTTCCTTTTGAACCAGGTAGCTAATCCTCCGAGGTTATAGTGCTGCTCAAGCAGTGCGACTGAGTGTCCTCCTCTGGCTAGCATGTTGGCACACGTCAATCCTGCCAGCCCACTTCCAATAACGATAACATCATATTCCGCCTTTAGATCTTTTGACCAATCTTGGCTCATAGATTTTCCTTTTCCTACGTCTTCTGCAGAACGTGAAGATTTGCCATGGAGATACCGCTCAGCATTGCTCCCACTATTCCCAGAAATCCCTGGTCCGTGCCGCAGATAAATAGATTGTCTAAATGAGTCTTTCCCGTTTTGATTTTGTTTGGCGTTCCATAGACTGCGCCATTTATGCGGCCGGTAAATCTGTGGATTGTTTTCGGAGTGAAGATATCGGTAAAAACAATTGAATCACGAAAATCTGGCACAAATTTCACCACCTCTTTCAACGTGGTTTCTAACCAGGCAGCTTTCTGGGCATTGTACTCTTCTTCACCTAATCTGTTCCAGAGGTCGAAATTAGCCATGTTAGTTATCCTGAGCATGCCTTCGGGCAAAGGATTTTCGAATTGGAAGTTATTAGGGCAACAAATAACACCACTGGAAACATCAACCAGCTCGTCAGGCTTACGATAATGAAATCTATCCGAATTGTTGTAAAAAACGATTGTTGTGTTGTGGCCCATTTCGGCAGGTTCTTTATTTAAGACCAGAATAAATTCTATAAACGAAAGCTGGCCTACTTGGCAATTGAATTTTGAGAAATCATAGTCGGTCAGCAGTTTCATCGTTTCAACATACCCGGCAGATGACAATATCTTATCGGCTGTTAGAACTTCACCGCTTTCGAGCAAGATTGATACGACCCTGCCGTTAGCGCATTTAAGACTTGTCACTGCGCATTTCATCTTTAATTCACCGCCGCAATCCTTGTATTTTTTCACCAGCACATCGAGGATTTGGCGTACCCCAGCCTGAGGTCGGGCAAAGCCTTCGCAGAAGATACTCTTGAACATGATAACAAATTGTCCGAACTCCATGTCATTCTCTTGAGCATTTCCGTAAAACATGACCGGGCAAAAAATCATATCAACGAGGAGTGGGTCGGAAATAATAGAGCTCACAACTTCACGAGCCGAAATCGGTTTGGCAGACAGGTTCAGTTCATCATATTCGAAGATAGTCTTGAGTAATTCTTCGAACTTGTCAGCTTGTCCAGGAAAGTTGCCGGTGACCTCCTGGACGAAAAAATCGAAGTCGTTATCAAACCTGAGGTGCTTATTGGGAAATTTGATTACCGACATTCGTTGTGGATAGAGGGCGAAATCTTCAGCTTTTAGTTTGAGCTGTCGGAGCAGCTTGGGCAATGGGCTTAATTTAACACCTTTGGGAACATAATTGGTCATGGCATGTAGGCCGACATCGAATTTACGTCCCCCACGGTTGTAAAAAGAGTTCAGTCCCCCCACGCGGTGATGTTTTTCCACGATGCAGACCTTTTCCCCATAGTAGGCCGATCTGATGCCGGCGGCAAGACCTGACATCCCCGCACCGATAATTAGAACGTCGTACTCCATGGTCAGGCGATTTTTTGAAGTTAAAGGCTAACTAAACTCTCAAATTTTAGGCAAGATAGAGCAAAAACTTATGTCCCTGGCCTGCCAAAACTATTGATTAAATGCCTTTCATCCGTGGCTCTAGGTAGGCTGCAGAGCCGTCTAACGTGGCTAGATGTACATAGTCATCCTCGGGGACCTCGATACCGTAGCGTTTTCGTAGCTCCATAATGATGTCTAAGAAATCCATTGAGTCTAGTTCCACTTGTTCTCGTATCGGGATATCACCCTTGAGATTACTCAGATCTTCGTCTGGTATGATTTGGGCTATGATTTCCAGTATCGTGCCTTTAATTTGCTCCTTGGTCATATACCCCCCGTTTGTTTATTCTAAGAATGCTTTCAGCTTTATTCCTCAAATCTTTTTACGATAACAACCGAATTGATGCCTAGCATCCCGAAAGAATTATTCAATATATAGTCGACCTTGTCAATTTTTTTTGGTTCATTGATAACCAGGTTGTTAAGAGGACACTCAGGGTCTAAGTGGTCCAGATTGATCGTAGGATGGACAACATAGTCTTTAAAAGAAGGTAAATTACCCGCTAATTCTAAGGCACCAGCGGCTCCCATAGTATGACCGATAAAACTCTTGGTGTTGTTTATATACGCATGGGGATGTTCGCCAAAGACTTCTCTAATTGCCTGGCACTCCACAGGGTCTCCTTCGGTGGTGCCTGTACCGTGAGTATTGATGATATCGATATCTTCTGGAGATATACCGGCTTTGTTAAGAGCAAGTTTAATGCACTGAATTTGTCTTTCTTTGTCGGGGAAAATAAAGTCAGCGGCATCTGAGTTGATAGCATAGCCCATGATTTCGCCATAAACCTTAGCTCCTCTTCTAAGGGCGTCGCTTAGTCTTTCTAGAACAAAAATGCAGCCGCCTTCGGAAACAACCACGCCATTCCTATCCTTATCAAAGGGGCGACATGCCTTCTCAGGATCTGGATGAGAAGCCAAAGCCCCTTCGCTTTTAAAGCCAGCAAAAATACCAAAGGAACCGGTGCTCTCCGAAACTCCACCACCTAAAGCTAAATCGACTTCATTCAGCAGCAGCATTTGTAAGCCCTGTGTAAGTCCAATGTTACCGCCTGCACAGGCGGCCCCCAAAGTATAGTGAGGTCCGGTAATTCCAATATTCAGGGTGACTTCGCCAGCGGGATTATTAGCCACTACTCTTGGATTGTGATGGTGCGACCAATATTTCACATCGTAGTCAAATTGCTTAATCTCATAGATTTCGTTTTCGGTTTCCACGGTGCCATGCTCTGTAATCCCAAGGTAAACACCAACCCTCGATTTATCAAGGCAAGCAAGGTCTAACTTGGTATCAGCGATTGCTTCTTGAGCGCAGTAGATAGCAATAGAGCCTGCCCTCGTTCCCCGACGCAATTCCTTCTTTTTTTGATACTTCAGTGGGTCGAAGTGGCATATACCAGCCAACACTTCACCCATGTAGCGGACATTGAATTTCTGTATCCCGGATTTGCCAGCAAGTAGACTTTTTCGAAATTCCGTTAGATTATTTCCATTCGGTGCCGCCAGGCCAATCCCAGTAATTACAATTCGTGTTTCGTTAGGCTTCTTTGTCACCATAGAGTAAAACTTCCATTAAATAGAGTAAATATTAGAGCGGCTTAGAGAAATCTAGACACATCGCTACGAAGAAGTATTTCCCTGAATTCATCTTGCTAGGGCCATTTTCTCTACCATTCCAGACCCAGCATAAGACAGACTATACCGCTACCAATCCCCAGCATGGCAACCTTATCACCAGGGTTAAGGCAACCCTCGTCAATTCCGATAGCCATGGTAATGGGCAGGGAAACCGACCCAATGTTTCCTAGGTATTCCACAGTGGAAAAGTCTTTTGTATCATCCAGTCCCAGGGCCTTGAACAATAGTTTACTATGCACGGCGCTAACCTGATGAGTAAAAAACCTATCTACGTCGGAGTTGTTCCACCCAAGCTCTTGTTTTGTGTTCTCCCAGGTGTCAGGCGCCAATTTCAGTCCATTTTTCAGGACCCCTTCATAGTCTGTGCGCATATCTGGGAGCTCATCCAAGTCGAGGAAAGAAGCATCGGCTTCTATACGACAAAGACTATTATGCTGTGAAGCAGCGCGCGTTACCCCGCCAAGAAGCTTATGACCGTCTTGCGACAGGGAAGACTGGGTTAACACCGCTGCCACTGCTCCTGACCCCAGAGTGAGAGTGGCAAAGGCGAGTTTGAGCTTATCTCTGGTGATGTCCGGGTCTTCCAAGAGTTTATCGATTGTTGTGTCAATAAGTCGTTTGCTGTTCTCACAGCCAACCACAATTCCTGCTTTTATCTGACCCAACTCAATCATATTTGCCAGGGTTACCATGCCGTTGATGAAACCCAGGCAGGCATTGGAGATGTCGAAAATGGTAGCTGTAGGAGGAAGGCCTAAAGAGTCATGAATCACGGTAGCTGTCGCTGGCTCCAGGAAATCCCGGGATACCGAGGTGTGGAGCAGGCATCCGATATCCTCTTTGTTGACTCCAGACTTGCTAATGGCTTTTTGGGCTGCTCTTATACTGGCTTGACTCGGCATTATGCCATCATCCCAGAATCGCCGTTCGCTAATTCCAGTTAGCATTTCCAGACGCCCGTAGGAAAGATTGAATTTGTCGTATATCGGGGCTAGTCTTTCTTCTAGGCTCAAAGATGTAACGATATTCCCAGGAAGTTCATAACCAAAAGACTTAACACAGACCTTTTTGTACCGCATTTAGTATCCTACTTTTCCCTCACCAGTGTCGTGAGGATCTATGACGAAAATAGCTATATCAACTCCACAGGCTCACTTTGGCCTGCTCGATACTAATTTCGGAATATGAAACTTTGTTCTAAGGTTTTCCCACCTTCCTGTGGACTCTGGGGGAATTATCTCATCCGGAATGTACTTCCCTACTCCAGCAAGAACAGTGCAGATTTTTCTCGAATTCGCTACCTCGTCAGGAACATACTCATCAGCGGTAGCAATAACGCTAGAAATCAGCTTACGAGGAGCTAATCTCTGGACCCACTTAATTGCGAAGGAAATCAGTCTATTTGGAACACGTTTATCCAAAAAATTGAGGCCAAAGAGCAGCAGCCTATCTGGAGCATATTTATCTACGGCTTTCACAAAAAGGGAGAACCCCCTCTTTGCAATGGATCTAATTACCGAATCAAGCCTGGGCTTTTTTCCCGTTAATGCCGTGTCCTCTGTCATGTCCTCTCTCACCAAGATACTATATTATTATCACATTTTACTCCTATTTGTCAAACACGATAACTTACCTCTACCACTATTTCCGTTCCCTCTCCAATAAATTTTCCCACCTCTCCATGTGAATCAACCTAGAGTCTCCTGAGGGCGTTGAGTAATGTCATTGACACGCTTGAGTGACCGGGGTAAAATACATTGTTTTGATATGGCTGATGTAAAGATTGGGTCAGGCGAGAGTTTCGAGTCCCTGCTGCGTAGATTTAATAGGCAGGTACAGCAGGACCGCATTTTAGCTGAAGTTCGCCGTCGCAAGCATTTCGAAAAACCTAGTGAAGAGAGGAGAAAGAAAGCGGCAGCGAAAAGGCGGAAAAGTTCTAGATAATTACCCCTGAAAAACTTCATTTTTTGCAGGGGCCTCAGATTTACTCAGTGGCATTTCTGGGGTCCCCATGAATAAGGAGCGAAGGGGGTTTTTCATGGGGTGCTGGTAGCCAGGAAATGACGCTGAAGAATAGCATCCAAGAAACTCTCAAAGAGGCGCTTAAGCGGCAGCGGAGAGCAGAGGTTGCTACATTAAGGTTATTGTTATCTGAAATAAAAAACGCTGAAATTGCGCAGCAAAAACCCGCCGATGATAACAAAGTGCTTGATGTTGTTGCCAAGGAAGTAAAACGTCGTCGAGAGAGTATCGAAGCATTTAAGCAGGGGAATCGGAGCGATCTGGTGGCACAGGAAGAAGCAGAACTGGCTGTTCTTATGAGCTATCTTCCTGAGCAAATGAGCCGGGGAAAAATCATGGCAGCGGCACGGCAAGTGATTGATGCAGTCGGAGCTAAGGGGCCGAGAGACAGAGGCAGAGTCATGTCTCAGCTTATGCCTCAACTCAAAGGCAAAGCTGATGGGAGAGCAGTCAACGAGATAGTTTCAGAACTGCTTGCTGCTGGCTAGGTTTGGAAAGCGGTGGCAGCATTTGAGTTATAACACAAGGGCGGTAAAAGAGCACCGCCATTGTTCTTTGCAGTATGAAATCTGGAATCGTTATTTTCCCCAGCATCTGGGCTGATCGCAGTTGTTACTACGCCCTTGACGCTTTGTTCCTCAGAATGACATCTTGGTGAAAGGAGGCGGTTAATGAATATCTCTAAGGAAATTCTGGATGAAGTCGCTTTAAGCGAAAAGGAATATAAGCTTATCGTGCAGCAGCTAGGTCGAGAGCCTAGTGAGGTAGAGCTGGGAATGTTCGGCTCGTTA
>Ga0307378_10004565_pt1 | contig 19686 bp, 34 predicted proteins | sample UN1MG_FD_202238 | JGI IMG/M metagenome (GOLD analysis project Ga0307378, IMG submission 202238) | Soil microbial communities from Risofladan, Vaasa, Finland - UN-1 | ecosystem: Environmental > Terrestrial > Soil > Coastal area > Acid sulfate soil | place: Finland: Risofladan, Vaasa | collected... | reverse complement strand
GTGTCAATTGTCCCTACTGCTAACAGTAGGGTAAGAATAACAATCATAAACCGTCTCATCTTTGAGACCCCTTTCATTAAATAAATAAAAACATTAATTACATAAAACTATTCTTCATCTTTTCTCTGTTTAAACTTCCACTTCGAAAGCCTTTCGGTAATTTCAGTATAAGCTTGGGCTGGCTTTTTTTTATCAATAAGCCCATCATTATACATAATCTTTTCTTCACCATCATTCTTTGACATAAAAACAAATTGCCTACCAACCAAATCCTCTTTTAATGAAATTTTGATAGTTTTAACTTCATCATCAATAATATTCCCATCATTCTCAAATGACATCTCCTCAATTAATTTATATATCATCTCATCAGGCACTATCCTACCTCCTTTAAAGTGTATAAATTTTTTTGTTTAATAAATTTAAAAACTGCTGGATGCAAATATTTATCAGCTATATCATACTCACCACTTTGAATATAATCTCTCACTTTAGTAGATGAAATTTTGATTGGCTGGCACTCATGAAGATAAATATGAGGTCGTTTTTTATACCAATCAATATTAGAATCTTCGGGAATTCCCATTCTGGGAAATACTATAAAACTTACCATCTCAATAAGGTTCTTGTAATTATGCCAAGACTCAATATCATTGGCATTATCCATCCCTATTATCAATGAAAATTTCATATTAGTCCTATCATAAGTTTTAAGTAATTGCAACATAAATTCATATGTTGAGCCAGTTAATTTCCGTTGAATCTCATACTCAGATGTATGGAAATTCTCAAAATCTTCACAAACTAACTCACACATTTTGACTCTGGTTTCAGGCTGGAGCATCACCTTATCAAAGCGATGCTTATAACATGGGGTAAACCATACACGGTTTATATTAGTATAGCGAACAACAAGTTTCGCCAGGTCTATGTGACCTAATGTAATAGGGCTAAAAGAACCCCCTAAAATTCCTACGTTCATATATCCTCGTTAAAACGATAATTATTCAAGCATGCCCAACTCTTCTAATCTCTCTCTAATCGAAGGTGGCATTAATGTATTATTAGATTCTTCCTTAATCTTAAAATCGTTGTTATTTTTACTGCAATATGTATGCACAAAAACATGTAATTTTCTAGTATTATCTTTTGCTTTTTCTATCATCTTCGCTTTTGCATCATCTCCTGATGCATTTCCTTGAGGCCCAAGCACTTCTTCAAGAATATCAGCCGTATTCCGACAATCATTTAATACAGCTTCTAAAATTTTTTTCATTTTTTTTTCACTCATGACAATCTCATTTCTTCTATTTTCTTCTGCCTGTCAGTATTACATAAAGAAGAAGAACAACCAGTTCCCATAGCTGGAGAAGTCTGGTCATGCTTTATGTCTTCGTAAATTTTACAAAAATTTTCTTCTGTCAGTAAAGCACATTGATGCTTCGCTTCGTCCCATTCACCATAAGGACATATACCTACTTTACAACAAAAACCACATTGAACGCATTCAACCATTTTTAGTCTTTCTTTACGTTTATGCCTTTCATACTAAATATAGCCGGTTTATCATCTGAAGATTCAGATACACCATTTATGACGTAATCGGCATCTTCATTAAGCCATACAAATTTCCCTGTTTCAGAGCCATGATATGCCCATCCCTTTTCAATAGCCCTCTGTTTAAGTGCTCTTTCACATATCATATTTACAATAATAATTATGATAGCGCCTATAATACCACCAACAACAAAAGGTATAATCCATCCCATGTTTATTGCCCCTAATTTTTATAATTTTTAACAGGAACATTCCCGTATCGCTCATTTTATTGATTATCTTCTGATAAAAGAGAATTTACAAACTTTCTCTCTATCCATTCATCTATATTAATGTCAATGTTAAAATCACCTTGAGGTAATCCAGCAATATAATCATCCTTAAAAAAATGATATAACCCCAACGCTTTTGATGTATCACACACCCTTAATAAAATCCCTAACGCCAATTGAGAAGGACCAGAACCAGTGTATCCCCAAGCGAATCCATCAGGGCTATGGTTTATAAGAGCAATACTCTCCTCGGCATCTAATAATTCACCATCAAGCCATACATCTCTGGTTTTATATTTTCCTTTTATGTTGATTGTTCTACCTTCTCCCATAATCGCTCCTAATCTTTTGTTTCAAAACGACAAAACATAATGCTAAAAAAACCCAATGATATATAAGGCTGAAAAACAGGTAACGGCACAAGTAATCATTATCAATAAATAACTAATATCCATTTCATCTCCGCTTTTTAGTCTTTATATATACCCCAAAATCATTTGGCTTCTTTTTTATCCATTCCCTCCATTTCTGAATTTTAGGATCGTCCAATAATGCTTCAATCGTATTATATTTTTTATTTAATTCCTTATTTGTAAAAAGTACGTGAATCTGATCCCCACAAGAACAACGTTTGACAAATGGTTATTGTTTCAGCTAATCTAACCATCAAATGTTTTTATCAAGATCATAAAAACTACCCAAGGAATAGCGAGTAGAACTAACAAAACAATAAATTGACATAAAAATATTAAACAATGTTCCATTACGCCCCCGTACTGAAATTGTAACCTTTGTCTGTTGTAAGATGTAAAGCCCGTTTCCTTAATTTATTGGCGAATAGGTTATACACAAACAACTCCATCAAAAGTTTTATTAGCTTTAAAAATAACATCATCAAAACTATACCATTCACCATGACCGTCACCCTGTCCGGTTTGCCTCCAGACCAACCGAGAATGATAATTAATGAATAGCGGCATAAATTCAAGGTTGGTTTTATGAACTTTGCAAAGATACGGATATCTATGATCCATACCAAAGTTATCACCTTCCTCATTTTCTCCGAGCAATACGTTTTTATGCTTACCATCTACGTGTTTCATAATATTCCTTTTGTTAATGAGCCAATTTATAATCTTTATTTCTTACAACAAACATATACCGTTTCTTTACCTTTCTTACATTTTGGTGTTGTATGATGCTTCTCATTATATTTAGGTGGTACCTTTCTGTTGCAAATAGGACATATTATCTCATTCTCTTTTCTGTTCACAATCTTTTCTCATCTCAACCTTCAAAAGTCCTATTCCATATAGATACTCATTAACCGATTTATTTTCTGACTTTACAAAAACAATTACAGAACAATTATCTCTATTTATTAACCAATAAAAAATCGTAAAATCACCAAAGCCGGTACTTCTTTTTACAGTATTCGAATAGATCGAAACTATCTCAGCATCTTTTGTATTAGAATATTTATCGTCAAACTCAAATTTCATAAAATATTCCGGTACAACCATTACTGAAAAGATACGTTCTTTTGTTAAATATATCCCACTGGTTAATTGTGTTTCATACTTTACTATCACATCAAAATTCATTTTCACACACTTTCTACGGGGATTTTCACTCGAGGACCAGATACCCATCCTTGAGCCTTTTTATGCTTGTATTTTTCTGGTACCGTTTCATAATCATTATTGTCTACCTTTAACGAAACAAATTTCTTATCAGGATAGAAATAAAATGCTTGCTTCCCGTAGAATTTAATTGATTGCAATTTTTTAGGAATATCACCAACCATATGATTCTCAATCTTTAATTTTTTCCTTGGCAATATACTTCGATCAGTAACAATATCACCAACCTCAACCTTATTTTCAAAAATCAGACATACAGCAAAAACAGATACACAAACATTTCTTCTTGAAAATCTTTTCGTTCTACTTAAATCTTCATCTCCATAGGTATTTAATAGTGTTACAATCTTACCATCTAAGTCATATTCAACTGTTCCATATGCATCTAATATCTTATGTACCTTAAAAAATTTATTAGCCAAAAAATCTTCTGCATCAAAATTGAAAGTGACATGACTTCTCCCGTGCACTTTTTGTCTATAAAATGGTAAAATCCTATCCCTCTTTTTCATTTCATTTTGCTGCTCAAGCACATCAAGCTCATAAAAAATAAGTTCATCTACTGCATGAAAAAATACATTTAACATACGGCATTCCCCCTTAAAAGTATTTTTAACCTTTCAGGTTTTCTGCTTTTTATATTTCTCCTGCTCAATTTATCATTACATCTACGAATAGATGCTATTCTAACCGGATGAACAGGCAAACGTATTATATGTTCATCTTTCCATTGTGCCCACCTTTTACCAATAACACCATCAACTGAATTTATATGATCCATCAGTTCAACAATATTAAATGGGATCGGTAAGGACATATTAGAATCAATTTTCGGGAAATAATACGGGCCAATACTCCATGTATCCCTTCTGTATGCCCACCCCTCTTTATATTCATCATCCCCACTATGCCACTTGGTATATATTTTTATAAATGTTATTGTATTATTACCACCAATAGCCGTATCAGGATATTTACTTAAAAATTCTTCGGGAGTTTTCCCATACCATCGCTGCATTTGGTATCGCTGAAAAGACGATAATGCTTTTATCTCTTCTGGCTCAGGGAAAAGAGAATCCCTTGCAACACGAAGCAAATAATACTTATCATCTTTACAGGGTATAAGGTGTTCATCCAACAAAAATTTAATTTCCTTCTTATTCACAACTATCCCTAAATAAGTGATTCTACTTTCATTAATAAGTCACACATATCTTCATGAATAGGCTGACACCAGCCCCTAACTTCAACCCTTAATTCACCAGGCATTTTAATTTGTGGCAATGGGGTAAACTCTCCACCATCAAGGTTGCCCAATAATCTTATTGTCCTTTTAAATATCTCTACTACCTTAATTAGATGTTGTACATGGAGTTCTTTCAATGAACTGGCAATACCATTTTTAGCCGTAATAATCTCAAGTTGTTCAGAAAAAACCTCTATTTTACCGGCTTGTTCAGCATTCTCTACCTGCGTTTCTTTCAATAATTCATCGGTAGTATTAAGTACTTCCTTAATGGCTTGCAATTCTTCCGCTAATTTCTTCTTATCGACACGTAAAGTATGAGCTTCATTCGCTAATTGTTGAGATTCGGTAGTCCATTTCTTTACTACATCCTCTTTCTTCTTGATAGTCCCAGTAAACCTTTCTATCTCTTTGCTGAGCGAACATTCAGCATGAGCAGAGCCACCACTATCAGTAGAAACCCATGTCTGATAAGTATATAGAGGATTCTTACAATACTCACACTTCTCAAGCCTTTCTGATCCACGTAATCCAAGCTGCGTTTCTAAATCTTCAATCCTTTTATAACAATCAAGCAATTCTCTCCTAACTTTAGTTTTCTGGACATCCTCTATCTTGCTAACATGCTCATCAGTATTTATTATAACTATTCCAGTAGAATTTCCTAACTCATCAAAAAGAATAGACCCAGGACTAAAAAACAGAACCATCTTACCATATTCAGAAGCCAACTCAATAACTTCCTCAGATAAATAATCTTTAGTATTAAAACTAAACACATCTCCGATTTTTAATGCATCGAAAAAACTATAAACATCTTCAACCGACTTACTTAATTCAGGAATATCTTTAGTCATAATCATGCCCTTTAATAATTTTTTCCCCACGCTTAATACACATATCTAATATAACACGCAAGCCGTGGAAACCATCTCTTATAATGTGGTATATCTCTACCCAAAGTCCCCAAAAAAGAAACTTTAGGATGCCAGTCAATAACCCTACAATAAAATATAAGAATTTCATTTTTTATCCACTATTTCAAATATTGCTTCCCATCCATTTTCAGAGAGTTTATATCCGTAACTGTAAACAGCATCAAATACTAATCCTCCTTCAGTTTTCTTAAACTTACTACCATACCACCTCCCCTGGATCCTAACGAGATAGAATTTCTGATCATCTATAAATTCATTAGTACTTTCTCCAGGTTCAAATTCAACCCTTTTTAACTGCGGGACTTTCACGCCTACACCCATTTTTATTATCCCCTTTATTTTATTCTAAACGCAATATTTGTTTTATTGAACATTTCTTCATCTATAAAAAAGAAAAAACCATTATCAAGTTCAAGCCAACCAATCGTAGGATCATCATCATCACTATTAATACTACGCTCTAATCCTACTGTTTCATGGGTATGACCACCATCCCATTCATCATTTGCCTTTGTCCGTATCCACTTAACCACTTCTCTCTCAATGTCCTTATGGCAAATAACATAAACCATTTTTTTATGTCCATCTTTAGTGCTAGCTTCAAAAATAACCCTGATATATTTCTTGCGATTATTCAATATTTTATCCATTGCCGTAGCTACAGCACCATGCTCAAATTCACAGGCACCCATATAATCAAAACTAAATATCTGACCTATAACTTCCATAGCATCATCAGATATCCCACCATTTTTTGCCCCTCCGCCAAACGCCAAACTAGCACCTAATTTTTCTAAATCACCATCTTTTTTATATGGAGACTTCAACCTTTGGATCAAAATAGACATTTTCTTTTCTGTTTTATTCTTTTCCATATTTAACGTATCCTTCTTTTGCCGCCTGTTCAATATCATGGGCCCTGCAAACATTGTACCAATCAGTCCCATCGCAATCTTTAACTACGACAACCCACTCAATATTCTCTTCCAAAGAATATGCTGCACCAGCCTTAATAGCAGCATATGCATTACGGAAAACACCTGGGACAGCACCGAACATTATTCCCCCTCTATCAACTTATGTATTCTCATTTTAGCAACATTCTTAAATTGTTTTTTGGTTCCTACCGAATTAACATTACGAAACCAGTCAATTTTTTGAAAAAACCCTTTGTTATCAGGTAATGACTGAAAATCTTCAGCTTCAATAATACCATTTTCATGACATATAAATTGACAACTAATAGCATCTAATCTATTTATTATTTTAGACATTTGTTCTCTTTCTATAGCACAAAAGACAAATGTGCAATGCTCATACTTTTTATCATAAGCAATTTCAGACCCTGGGCCAATCACCAAAAAAATATTTATAAATATATTATTATTGCTCTTCATTTCTTTAGGGGCAGGGTCTAATGGTAAAATACAATCATCCATATCTTCACGTAATGCCCCTGATATATTACTCATTATGCTCTCTCCTCAGAATGTACAGCATTTAGCCGGTTTTGATGATGATCAAAAAACATTGATAACGGTTGTATTTTACCTTCATGTTTTCCCATCTCATTCCTAGAATAAACCCTTACAATCTGAAATTTAATATTACGTACAACCAAATAATGATCATACGAAGATATTTTCTTAACCTTTATTTCAAGTACATCATTAGAGGCCTTAAACTGATATGGTATTTTATCTTCCCAATCATATTCCCTATAATAAATAATCTTATCATTTACTAACTTACTATCGACAACATTAGTAGCAGGAGTAAGAAACATTTTCACTTTCATATTATGATTCCTTAATATAACAAATATCAGAAACAAATCAAGTTCATAAATTATTATTTATCATCGATACTTATTCGCCTGCTTTTTCTATTCTCTGCTGAATGGTAATCTTCCTTTTATTGGCATTACTCTCTTGATTACCATTTACATCATCCTTGCTCTTTCCTAAATATTCCGGCAAAACACTATTAACGAAGATATTCCACTGATCTGCCTTATCATGCTCAATCCATTCAATTAATTCCCTTAAAACAGCAAATCTTCTACCTGAATTTAAATGTAACTCTTCAACCTTTTTAAAAAACCTCTCTCTAAATGCTGATAGATTAACTATTGCTAACTCAGCTTCACCAATCTCCTTCTCAGCCTGTTCTGCACGAGCACCATAAAATCCAGATAAAGTACCTGATTGCATCAGCCCTTGTACATCTCCACACAACGATCTTACTTCATTAAACATTACCCTATCCCCAATTTCTTGAACCGTTCTTCAGTCCCACTATCTCCAACCCCCCTTGGATTTCTCCAATCACCAGAAGGTCTATATTCAGAAACATCTTCACCATTATTTATCTTCTGCTCAAGAACAGAATATTCCAACGCTGACAAGTCATTCTGCATATACTGGTCCCACCAATTAAACCAACTCAGAAAATCATCTGTAGGTTCGTGGTTATTCTCAATACCTTTTGTCGGATTATCCAGCCCAAATCGAGTTAATTGCAGAACAACATATGTCTGCTTTACTCTCATTTCATACATATCTTTATCAAGCTGAATTCTCATTTCTGTAGAAAAGTCATTTCCACTTCTTTCGGGATGAGAGAGTCGGCGATTCATACTGCTACACATCTCACCAATAACATTTATAAGAAAGTAGCAGTGCACTTCACTAAACTTCTTAACATCTTCCTTAAACTGCTGGTCAAGCTTCTCAAATTCTTCTTTCCAATTGACTCCCATTAATTCTCCCGAGATAATTGTTTTCTAATTGAACTTAAAAATTTGTTATAAACACCAAAAGAGCATAATTCACCAACCTTAACCTCATCCTTGCTTGCCCCATTTTTAATGATCCCCTTTTTAATATCTTCCCATAACTCATCAAATGTTGGGATCTAACACTTTCGTAAGAAGAAAGTATTTTTATTCTCTTTAAAAGATTATTCGGAATTTTTCTCAAAAAATATTCATCTGAGATATTCCATTTTTTAGTGTTCTTTGCTATTATTTCCCCGCATTGTGGACAACCATGAGAATATAAAGACCTTGGATTTACATTCCATTGATGTTGACATTTTTTACACTGAACAAAAATTTTATGCCTACTATCAATATATTGCCCCATAATAATAATCGACCCATTATGTACATCTTGAATTTTTTTAAAATATTCTAAATGAGTTAATTTTCTCATAATAAATTATAATAACTAAAATTAATTAATTTGAATCATTAATAAATATTTACAATTTTTCTTTATGGTTATTATCCTATATTGGCTAATCTGTTTGCGATTTCAGATCGTGCAGCACCTTTAATAATCTTAGTTTCAACCTGATGAGTTTTCCTCTTTTTCTTCTTGGTATAATCGTGCATTTCATCACTCATATCATCAGCCTGGCCTGAATCAACAAGACGGGTATGCCGACAACTTCTTTCTTGACCGGCTTTTTTCATACACCATCCCTTACAACCGCAGGACGTTGTATCATCAGTATATAAAAGAGTCTCATATCTTGGTTTAGGAACTTTCTTACTGCTCTTAGACTCAAAGTACCATACTTTTGCAATTACCTGTTCTTCTGCCATAATCTACCTCTCTTCTATTGTTTGTAAACGTTTGGCTATATCAGGACGACAATCAGGAAGACAAGCAAATTTCATTTCTTCTGGAAGTTCATTTGTGTCAAGTTTAATATTAATCACAAAATCTTTTTGCTTACTTTCTGAATGAGCAACCCAATACCAACATAGATCTTCATTTTGTATTTTAACACAATGACTGATCCCCATCTCTTCATCACGGACAGATCTAGTCGAAAATTTTAATAAATCATCCATATCATTTATCTGAACCATAAATTTTTCAATGTGATCATTTTCTATTATATGACGACCACTAGTAGTAGTCGCATCTGAAAAATAATGGGCAAGCGAAGTACATAGGCTATATTTTGGCCCTCTCTCTATGATTCTAAAGAAGCCATGAGCATCCGTATGATAATAAATATCTCTTTTAGCTATTCTATTTTTAAAATCTTCTTCTGTGTGTAACACCATTATTCCTTAATATTATTTAATCGTTGTTGAACATCAACTCTAGGTAAACCGTCATCATTCAAATACTCTTTTATTTTATCTGTAAACAATTTCAACCCCTGCCATGTATCAATATGATAACATGTAACATATTGCTGTGATACTTTCGAAGGATCACCTTTTACAATCTTATATTTAGGATTATCAGTAAATACTTCCCGTATCTTTTCGCTTTCTATTTCATCTATTTCATGTTGAGCAACAACTTCCTTAAGGTCTGTTGTAATCCACCTTGCCCAAGTCTCAGGAGGGCGTAATCCACAATCTCCACCAGACCTTACATACTTTTTACCCTCCGGATCAGCATATAATTCATTTGCAATATCCAATGGAACATTCCCACTTACAATCCAATAAGTCCATGCTCTGGTAAACTTAAATTCACACGCACTCCCCAAATAGCCTGCATATTTATATTTTACTTCCCCCTTACCATCTTCCTGTACAATATTAATACCAGCAAGGGTAAGTTCAAGTGTAACAAATGGATTATTTTCCATTCTACCTGCCAAATTACTCATATGATAACCTTCACCATTAGCAGCAAGATATTCTGCACATTTATCTTCTGTCTGCTTTATAAGGCAGGTCTTATGATAATAATGATATTCAGAAGGGGATAATTCATCTCCAGGCTCTACAATATAATCGTCCTGAACCGTTACCCATCCTCTCTCATTAACCTTTAATGTATCATAGCCTTCTTTAGGGGTTAAATCAATATGTTTATCATTACGTATCTGATATTCATTTCGAATAATATAATACGCTAATCTCTGCTTTTTATAATGCTCCCTTACTTCGCTAAATGGTTTACCAACAAAATCGGTTAAATGAATACACCGACTAGGCTGTTCTCGCCTTACAGTATCGACAACATTTTTCATTGTCCATCCCTGCTGACAATAAGCACATAAAGAATGAGCTTCTGGTATCTGAGGCCAACCCATACCATAACTTATAGATGTCGGATATGGGCGTTTATTTGCGCTAAAATCAAACCCATCAGCACGTATCTCTTCGTCAGTTAAAACATCAGGATTTTTAGCAACATCATACTGATGTACTAGTACTGATAATTCATCACAGGTAACAACTGGTTCAATATCCAGATTATCAGCAGGAATAAAATTTATCGCAGTACCACAATTACCACATGTGTCTAAATACCATCTACCTAAAACAATAAATGTACATAACCGTTCTTTATTCTTATAATAAGCATTATGCCGTGCACTCAGCATCTCCTGAAATGTTTCCAGTGATCCAATGGTACTCTGTATCCCATATTTTGTATCGTATACCCTTTTTTCCATTATATATCTAATCCAGCTTCTGTTGGCACTTCAATGCCAACAATTTTTTTAATAGACTCTTTCCACTTCACTTTCGGATGAAATTTAAATTTATTATATATTTCAATAATATTGGGCTCATGATTCTGAAACTGCATTAAACTATCCAATTTACGCAATGTTTCTGTATCGCCATGACCATTCTTTTTGACTCGATTTACACACTGATTCATTTTACCAATCCATATTGAATCAGTCACATAATCTTCGACAGCGGAAACTACCAGATCAATATTGCTATCCAGCATTGGTTCAGAACTGACACTTGTTTTATAACCTGAAAAATATGCAATCTTCAACGATTCAAGTCTTTCAGCAAAAGATGGTGCTTTTGGCTCCCAGAATAATAAAACATCATCACTTATTGAGCCTATCGTAAATCTGAATAATATCTGCTGTTTATAATCAGGTAATAAATCGCATATTTCCTGTATGCATTCCTTATGTGGCTTACTGACTATCAAGAGATCGTTCCCTGCTTTGAGTAACTTTTCGAAAACAATAACTGCTTCCTTAACGTTACTTGGAGTAATATCATGAGTGGTAGGAATCATTATTGTCCCATCCAATTTACCGCGCCCCTTTTTCACTGCCTTCTCTCTAATGCTGCTCTCCTGCCACTTATCGACACTATTATACCCCCGGTTAATAGCACCTTCCTTAGCATAGCAGTAGAGACAATCATGCTCACAGCCTGACTGAAAGTTAATAGAATGACTTGCCCATTCCTTTGTCCCAAAAACTCCCTTATTTTCTTCCACTGTTTCCTCACGTTTTATATTATACTTAAATATAACAAAATAACAAAAAAAGTCAACTAATACAAACTTATATAAAATATATTTCTACAATAATAAAAGCCCTGCCACAAATTGTGGCAAGGCTTCTAAAACAACCGTCAACCGAAAATCTTATTATGTTAAATCTTCATTATTTTCCCAAGGTTGGTCGCTTTCCACTTCTTCATCATCTTCTTCATCGATAATTTCAGCAACAAATCCGTTCGATTCCATTTGAAGATTAAATATTATATCGTGTAATTCCCCAACCATCCTTGCTACTCTTGCACTATTTGACTTTGACTCATCATCTCCTATACCAACGCTAATAATTCTTCCGATATCACCCGTTAAATCTATACCAACTACGATAAAATCTGCGAATGTTTCCTCAAGATGAGTTTTGACTCCTTCCATGTACTCGATTTTTTCATGATCGTAGTCATCTGGCATAGATACCATCCTTTACTTGAGGGCTGCTACTGCTGCATTCAAATTGCTCCTTAAAAATGATAATGGTAAATTGGCGCTTTTTAAATTGGTACTAAAACCTTGATTACTAAAAATCTTACCCATCGCTAAATTGGTAGCAGCAGAAACAACCATATCAAATTGCCTTTTCTTTAAACCTGTGGTTGGTTTCTCTCTCCCTTGTGCTACAAACCTCCTCTCATACGCTTGTCTCATCTTACCTTCTACCGCCCTCGATTTCCTATCGTAGGATTTTGCTTGTTTCTGTATCGCTTCTCTAACTATACGATTAGCAGTTTCCTGTTTAATTTGACCAGTATCTGCCCCTGTTTTTCGTTGTTCTCTTCTGGCGTCGTTAAAAACTTCTTTTGCAAGATTAGATATTTCAGCTCCACTAAAACCTCTCCATGTGTCGGGGCGACCAGATTCGGCCGCTGTAATTGCTACGTTCATAGCATCCCTAACAGCATTTTCTGCAGCAGACCTATTTTCTTTTTCTAATCGTTGGACAGTTTCTATTTGACGTGATTCGGCATCTTTTTGAGCCTTAGTCAATCTTTCAGGAGCACCTCCGGCTCGTCCACCACCAGCAGTTCCACCTCGTCCACCCATATTACTTATCCTTCTCTTTCTTTGATCTTCTTTGCCAAAAAGTTTTTTTTACAATAACCCTGTCATCTTTTAGCTCTTCAAGGAAATTACTAGCATACACTAATACTTTTTCAGGATCAATCCGTTTTATTAATTCTTCATAACCCTTTAAGAAAAAATCCCCAGGTTCAACACCCATACGTCTAAAAAACCCGATAGCAACAATCGAACCTTTAGGAATACCTAAAAAAGAGAATTTATACGATTTCTCACACGCCCAACCAACCGTAGGAATTACTATCTGTCCGTACTCTTGCCATAATTTACCACACCACCGATTACGATAAGTATTCCAAATATTAATGGCAAGCGGCCAATCAACGTATGATGAAAAATCAGGCGATACTGCTCCTTTATATGCTAATACTGCCTTTAAAGCTTTAACGGGATGATTCCACACTGATTCAAAACGATGATCATCCAGAAAAAAATGACAAATACCTTCCTTCTCTTTCGACCTATATTCTAAAAATGGCAAAGATAAATCAATATCATTGACCGATACCTTTGCCATTGTTGGGATTCCATATTCATTCTCTATCGGAAAAATCTTGTCTTGATTAACTGAATAAAAACTCCCCGGTACTTTTTTTAGTCTTAATTCATTTATGTCTTTAGGCATACATATAATATAAAACTCATCTGCCTATTTATTCACATCTCTTATCCTATTTTATATCTTGCTCATTACAATAAATTACTGTCTATGAGTCACCCACTGAAACTTCAAACATACGCCATACAGGTAAAGCACCTGTCTTATTAATAACGATAAGCAAAATCCCTTGCGTATTAGTATCAGTACTATTAATAGGAACATCATACCAACCATTCTCATCGTGAGTGGCACCACTAGAATCATTCTTCTGCACAAAATTTCCATCATTCTTCGATAATCTAACATCAGCCTGAACAATACTCAAACTATCGAGAATATTACCACTTGAATCTACAAACGGCCCCATCTTAATAGGGCCAGAACCATTATTATTAATAACAAAACGACCACCAGTATAATTAACTAAAGGTGGAGTAGCAGGTGGCATGCCACTTAAAACTTCCTTATCGTTAGTTAAATATCCATCAATGCCTTTTGGTGTTACTACTAATCCAAAATCTTCGTACTTATCAACCCTTATGATTTTCATTAAAACCTCCTATGTATAAACATATTAATTTTCTAAGGTTGCGGAACAAATGTACCAACCATTTTCGTCCTCATCGCAAAATTGATATGCACTGCTGCAACACCTTCTTGTGCTAACGAACTTTCTGAAGATTCTGAAGATTCTGACGATTCTGACGATTCTGACGATTCTGACGATTCTGACGATTCTGACGTTGCTAAAGGATAAGTCCCCGTAATATATAAATCTTCACCACTCCCTATCTCATTTCTCCCTATTCCTAATTTATCCCCAAATCTATCTAACAATACAATTGACTGTTTCTCCCATACCCCTTCATTTGCTTCTTCATAAAAATTTGCACTCCCCAACCATCCTCCGGTTTTCAATTTATGAAGAATCTTTACGCTCTGACCACTACTATGCCGATATGTAACAAGTACAACATTCCATAAATCAGGAATCCTAAACGTTTCATCATCTTGAACAGATTGAAATTCAGATATTAAGTCTTGTCTTAATGTCGATACAACAGGAACATCTCCACCTGTCACGTTTATTGAATTACCAACATCTAACCAAGAAGATTGATTCGTAATATCTATCGAGGATTCTGAACTATCGGATGATTCACTTGACTGAGATCCTAGCGGAAAATAAACTCCACCTATCCCATCTCTAGGATTCCCCCAAGGTCCGGTATCATAATCTGTATACGGTGGATTACCTGGCTGTGGAGTAGTTATTCCGACGCTAAGTGTTTCCGCAGCAAATGATTCTTTCGGTGCATCCCATGATGGAGGAGCAACATAAGCCCACGAAAATTGACAATCATTATGAGTATATTCAGGTATAGCAGCATCTCTAAAAACACAATTATCAAATATTAAACTACCGGCACCAGCTTTACTATCCCATTCATAATCTTTAAAAATACAATCTGTAAATGTCATTCCTGGAGCACCAAAAGATGAATCAAACAAACCGTTATCAGTTTGCGAATAAAAACTACACCCCTTTGCTCCCTCGCTACCATTGCCAACAAATGTATTTGTTGACGGAATAAAGATACAATTATAAGCAACACCATATAAACTAATACCACCAGCATCCGTATGTATAATGGCATCTCTGAATTCACAACCATTTCTACCAAAAGCAACAGAACCCACAAAACTTACCCTCCAAGGGCCATTTACAGCAACATCCCAACCTCTTAATGTACTAACCTGATAAGCAACCTGACCATCACTTGCTGAACTCCTAACACCCTTTATGTAATATGTATGACCAGCATTAGCGAACGAATAACTCACTAAATCTGCCCAAGAGAAAGGATCACCAATACTCCCAGCATGACCTGTTCCAGTATATGCATTGTTTATATTAGCATAAAAATCAGCCATTTATTCTTCCTTTAATTAACGTTATTCTCCACGCTTATCAGGTTTAATTACCTGTCTCGTTCTAAAGAAAATATCTGCCTGCATCGGAACACCCTCTACTAATAAACTTTCTGAAGACTCTGACGATAAAGAACTATAAGAAGACTCTGACGATAAAGAACTATAAGATGAAGGATAATCAGCAGTTACTACCAAATCTTCTGAATCACCAAACTCATCTCTCCTTATAGCTAATATATCCCCTACTTTATCCATTAATATTATTAACTCTTTTTGCCAAACGCCATAATTGGCATACTGCGACAATACACTTGAACCTATCCACCCACCTGTTTTTAATGTATGGACAATTCTTAATCTCTGCCCACTACTATGTTGATACAAAACTATTATCTTATCCCATTGTGACTCATTTCTAAAATTATCATCATTAACAGCAGATGGGAAACCTTCTATTACATTCGGCTGACATGTGGATACAACAGAAAAATCTCCACCAGTTACATCTATTCTCCCACCACCACTTATCCAAGAAGATTGCTCGAAAGGATTTAACGACTCAGAACTATCAGAAGAATCTGATGACATACTTAATTCAGATTCAGACGATAAAGAAGATGTAGAAGATGTAGAAGAGTCAGATGGCGGGATACCACTTAAAACTTCATTATCGTTAGTACTATAACAAGTAAGCCCATTATCATCAACATACAACCCAATATCTTTATAATCCTGAATCCTAATTATATTCATCTATGCCTCCTAAATAACTATCGAAACACTAATAAGACCACTATCACCAACTTCTTGATAATATCACCATCTTGCTGTGTAATATTATCAAGAAGATACTTAAAAGTATTGGCTGCTCCATCCTTAACTTCCTCCTCCAAGATTTTCTCCAACTTTATATTCTGTCCATACTGGCAACGCACCAATCTTATGAATAGCAATAAGTAAAGTTCCTTCAGTATTAATGTCAGAGCCGTTAAATGGGATATCATAATATCCGTTTTCAGTATGAGAAGCTATAGTGGCATCTGTTTTTTGAGTAAAATCTCCATCATTTTTAGATATTCTCACATCTGCCTGAACTATACTCAGACTTATCATTGGTGTCTTGCCATCGGTTTCATCAAGAAATGGTCCAATTTTTAACGTAGCAGCACTACCATTCTGCAAAACTAAATGCCGAGCACTGTTCTCAATTGAAAATGCCATATTTCCTCCATATTATTTTTACAATTTTTTTCTAAAATTTTAAATTTACACCATACCTGTAATGTTCCATTTTTATTGGTATAGTAATTTAATTTTCAGTTACCTCTCTAACCTTAAACTTTCGCCATAATGGTAAAGCTCCATCTTTGTTAATATGGATAAGTAAAGTCCCCTCTGTATAAGTATCATTACCATTAAGTGTAACATTATACCAACCGTTTTCATTATGAGAAGCTAAAGTAGCATCATTCTTCGGAGCAAAAGCACCATCATTTTTCGACAAACGTACATCCGCCTGTGCAATCAACAAACTCTCCATTGTGCTTTTACCATCAGTCTCATCAAGAAATGGTCCCATTTTTACTACCACACTACTGCCACTCTGAAGATTCAAATGACGACTATCTGTTTGAACTACGTAACCCATATTTCCTCCAATTTATTATTATATCTTTATTATTCTCAACGTTTATTGGATTTTATTACCTACCTTTATTACTCCTAAATAACTATGGAGATTCTACGAAACTTGTTACTGTCAAATCCTCATCGTCCCCTATTTCTGCTCTCTCTATTACCAACATATCACCCTCATTATCAGTAAGAATAATCCTATTCTTTAACCAACTACCAGTATTTGCAAACTGAGTGAAAATATCAGAAGCAGTCCATGAACTACCACGCAATCTATGTACAAACTTCTTATTCTGACCATTTGCATGTTCATATATCACTATCACTGTATTCCACTTATTCTCAGCATTAAAATTTAAATCAGCAACTACAGACGGAAACAACAGTAATTTTGCAACATTTACAGTAGAAGCAACTGGTACATCTCCACCTGAAATATCAATAACCGAAGGAACTACCTCAGATCCTATTGATAAAAATTCAGAACTCGCAGACGATTGTGAACTTGAAGATAACGAACTGGATTCTGAAGATTGACTTGATAAAGATGAATCGCTTGATAAAGATGACACAGAACTGTTTGACGATTCACTCAATAATGATGATTCTGAACTTTGTGAAGATGTAGAAGAATCAGATGGCACGGTATCAATAGCAAAATTAGCCACACAACTCTTATCGGAAGTAACATTAGTCAGAGTCAGAGGATTATCTGTACTGGTATTATCACCACTCCAGGCTGTGAAATGGTAATTAGTGTCCGGTACAGCGGTTACAGCGGATGCATCACCACCATCAGCTACTGTCTGAGAAACATCACCGGTTAGAGACCCATTAGCTCCGGCAGAGAAATCTACAGAATGGCTTGAAGGAGGAAAAGAGAATGCACCTATATTTGTTCTTGCATTCCCCCATGGATCAGTATCATATCCAGTATAAGAAGGAGCGCCAGCACCAGGTACAGCAGGAGCTCCAAGAGTGGCACCTAAGATAGTAAACGCAAACAAAGATTGATCGGACTCATATGCAGGCCACTCCACACCAGCAGTCCAATTCAATTGGCAACTTGTTAATGGACCATCTACTGATCCTGGAGAATAAGAACAATTAGTAGAAGTAAGGGAGCCTCCTCTACTGGCTATGAAAACAGAGGCACATTCAATAGAACTATCAAGAATAGTTGCATTCAAATAAGAAGAGAAAACACCTGGTGTCCTCAAAGAACAACCTCTTAATATGCTGTTATCGCTATTACCTATACCTATATCAGCAGTGTCTGCATAAAGGAGGAAATTCTGAAAGTTGTGTCCTCCTCCACTTGCACCAACAACAATTTCATTAGTTCCATAATAGTATATGACACCTCTTTTGAAAAACACCCCATAAAGGTCTGTGCTTATCCCACCAGCATAACTCAATTCTAATCTCCAAGCATCATCACTTCCATTTGGATGGGAGGTATCCCATTTGTCAAAAACTATCCAATCTGCCCCTGGAGATAATTCATACTCTCCTGTAGAGACATTTCCTTTAACATAAATTGTATCGTCATTAGAAAAAGTAGGACCTAATCTAAGAGATACATAATCAGTCCAAGAATAGGGATCTCCTGTAGTGCCCGAATACCCTGAACCAGCACGAGACAAATTCATATAAAAATTAGCCATAATATATTCCTGTTCTTATTTATAACTATTCAGCATTCCAAATGATATGTTGACCTTCAGATTTTAGATATTGCCGCATGTTTAAGCATGCACCTTCATGAACATCATCCCATATAACATCATATTTCTTATCTAATTTTATATATCGAGCATCTCCTTGTATGATAGTAAAATCATCTCTACCATACCATTCTATAATTTCCGGATATTTCTCTATAACTGTAAAGGAAGTTACTTTAGGATTACTAAGAATTTGGTCTGCTATAAAATTAATACCTAGTCCTAAACTTAGCACATCACCTCTAGCCTCATCCATTATTATCTGATTAGTCCTCAATTCCGTAATAGAATTTGACATTACTAAATAGGGCTGTTGGTGCATTTTTTTCTCTTTATCTACAAGGACATAAATCCAATCTCCTACTTCGTTATATTTAAAATACCGATGCCACTGTTCAGAAGGCAGTTGATCTATTCCTTCGTATTTATACCAATAAGCTTTAAATTTGTCTGATTCTCTATTCTTTAACATGTAATTCCGGCCAGTATCTTTTCTCTAACTCTTTTCAATAAACTTTTATCTAATTTTTTATATTCTTTCTTAAGCTCTTTCATTAAGTAATCCGTAGCATCCTCAGCCTGTCCCGAATTATAATCAGGAAACAACTTTGGCATCTTCTTATAAACCGGTGACTCGGTAAAACCCTGGTATAACAACTCAGCCTCACCATCAGGTCCCACATCATCCCGAAATAAAAATTTAGCTACTACACGTTTAGCCCGTACCATTCTATGGCTGATTGCCTTTCTTGATCGGGT
>Ga0307378_10004564_pt1 | contig 19694 bp, 31 predicted proteins | sample UN1MG_FD_202238 | JGI IMG/M metagenome (GOLD analysis project Ga0307378, IMG submission 202238) | Soil microbial communities from Risofladan, Vaasa, Finland - UN-1 | ecosystem: Environmental > Terrestrial > Soil > Coastal area > Acid sulfate soil | place: Finland: Risofladan, Vaasa | collected... | reverse complement strand
GTAAGCAAACCCGTAGTCACATCGTTGAAGATCCAGCAGACCTTCCAATTTACCAGGCTGTCCGCACCCCCCTGAACCTGGATGACAGCCGCACTACCACTGACGTCTAGCAGCGTATTCCAGCCCGCGTCGGACTCACGGGTCAGCGACGTGTCGAACGTGGACATCACCGTAGCCACGCCGCCCGGACCTCGGTAGAACAACGCGCGGCGCACATAGGCAGCCCGACCTGGAGCATCTACCCGCCTGGCCACGGCCCGCACTTCCATGATCACCGGGTTACGCGGGATAATGGGTATCGCCGCTATCTGGTATGACCCGTCATTTGTGCTGATGTACGCGCAGCCCTGGCACTCGTCACTATTGCAGGAGCCACCATCGCCGCCACCGCCGGCCACGCTGGGCATGATACCTATGCCTGGAAGCATGGACATCGTTTAGTCCTCGACGTAGATCAGTTTGGCTGAACCTGATGTCGTCCTGCAGATGAAATACTCAGCGAATAGCGGGACACGTATGGCTGAGATGCTGTTGGCCGCACCAACAGGTTTGAGGAATGCCTTGTCAGACTCCATCGTCTCGTTGACGGCGTCAAGGTACTCTTTGTTCCAGCCCAGGAAAACCTCAGCTGGGCCGAGGTTCGCAACGGTGCCACGCCGCTCGACGTTACTCTGCGACGTGAAATCCCGGGGGCCAAGAATGACCTTCGTGTAATCGGTGCTGCCCACATCGATTACAGCACCCAAACTAACTTCAATGTCGATCACTAGCGGGTCCTCCAGAGACCCAATATCCTACGTTGACACACGCCCGTCAATAAGCCAATGGTCATTCGGCCGGTTATTGATCGTCACCTTGGTGGCTGTCCACCCCCCACGCAGCTTGAAAACACCAGCCAGTACGTCCGGGCCACGCGGCTTAACATGCTTGGCTATGTCTATGCCATTGTCGAGAAGAAGCACGCGCGCGCCCGGGGAAAGCACGCGTACCAACTCTGTAACAGTGAACATAAACAGGTCTTCATCAACAATGTGTTGTAGAACCAGCCCAGCCCACAGGAAACCGATTCTGCGTTCCTTCCACGGTAACTTCAGTGGACAGGTAGCCTCGATGGTAGACACATTCATGGCACGCTGCTTGGCCTGCTTCAACGCAAACGGTACCATATCTACAGCCCACAAATGGCCACAGTGGTTGGACAGAAACGGTACGAACCGACCAGGGCCACAGCCAAAGTCAATACCCTCGGGGTAATACTCAGCCGGGGGTATCTTCGCCTTCAACAGGCTCTCGATCTTCAACGTCTGGGCGTTGATTGGCTCGCCAAGGCGGCCCACGTAATCGCTGTTAGACACAGCACGCTTTTCCCAGAAATCACGCCACTTGGCATGCTTCGCGGTTACGACTTCGATTTGTTCGACCATTCGTCTAACCTCTTCAAAACAAGGCTGGCAATGGCTGCAACCGGCGGGTCCCAGCCATACTGATCCACAACAATACACGGTGTCTTGAGGGGATTCCACGCACTCTCGTACCTGGTGCGATTGTTCATCTTGATGGCCGACCAGTATTTGTTATCTGTCCAGACGATGTGTTCCGTTCCACACAGACTGGCCAAATGCATCGGGCCGCTGGACGGACCGATGGCAAGCTTGGCGCCAGCAAAGAGGTCCATCAAATCATTTAGCGGGATGTTCCTGAGATCCGCTGTTATCTTAGGGTAGTATGCCTGTGTGCCGACAGACGCCATCTTGACGTTATGATCCATCAGAAGCTCGGTCAGCTCTTCCCACTTCTCTGCAGGCCACGCACGCTTCGGGTCGTTCAGCGGCGCCCGCGCATGCATAATCACGTCAAACCTGTTCTCTGGCGTACGATCCGGCATCCCATACCGAATGAATTTCTGAAGATCCATCGTAATAAGCCCTGAGGGACGTATAAGCACACCAAGCCGGGTGAGTTCAGCCACCAGAAGATAATAGGCACTTTGATCAACCGCTTTTCCACCCCAGCAATCAGGGCGTACAATATCCAAATCATGCTCTACGAAACGCTTTGTAAAATCAGAATACAGAAATGAATGACCGCGTTTGCAGCATACGATGACTTCACGGCTCTCAGCTATGACGCGGAGAGCGCCTTGCCACGACATCAGCTCCCAACCAAACTCGCCTATCCACGGGCCAGCAACAAGTGGTGTCATTCTTGAGTCCCCAGTCACGCATCTGCGTTATCAGCCTCCATTATCTTTAGCCTGACACCATCACCGAACATACTCTTCTTGTAAAACCTTGGGTCCAGACAAGACACGGAGCAGCAGACCGCTGGGTACTTCAGCAGTATTGAATCAGACAACGTGACGTCAGCCTTCTCCCAGAACTTAAACAGAGACACACCCTTCTTGGTGGTGGCCGGCGCTGGCAGGTACGCATCCTTAAGGGCAGCAACACACAACTCCGTGCAGTAGAACTCCAGCGGCCCCTCAGGTGAGAAGTCGAAGTTGTAGCCCAGCCCGACCTGCTTTAGCGCGTAATCCACGATCTCCTGCTGCTGAGCCGTAGACTTCCACGGCCGCACAGCGATCACATAGTCGGCGTGCTTGGTCAGGCGGAGGAGGTCCTGACACACCACGCCTTCGCTAACCGCATGCGTGATCGTGCGCGTATAGACGCCCTTGTCCCGCGTACACTTGGTCTCATGCTCGACACCTAGCGATATGGGGCGGTCAATGAACCCGTGTTTGCGGTTCTTGATACCCCGCACATCACCAGTGTAGATGGCGCCATGCTTGAAGACGCTTTTACCAATGAAGAAGTTGGAAAACTTGTACGGCTTCGACTGAGACAGGAGGATGTCGCCCGGCTTCAACATTGCCGTGAACGCGCGGTAGTCATCCTCACTGAACTTGTACTCGTACTCACCGAGTAAGACCGCCGGCCACGGCCAGAAAGCGAAGATCTTTCCGGTGATCCACGTATCACCACCTATGGCGGCCAACCAGGATTGGATACCCATGATGTTACCCCGCTGCAGAACAGACCGTGGAGCGAAGTATGTCTGCTACTTCCTCAATCTCCTCAGTCGAAACCATCTTAGGGATCACCCTGATCTTGGTCCCCACCAGCCGGCGAAGCGCCTCAGTTCGGTTAGCAAACGTCCAAACGATCACAATGCTTTCCGCATTATTCAATTCACGCATGACCAGCTTGCTCCCGACCATACTGTCGACGTCGGCCAGGATCAGGTCGTATGAATTATTCCTGATGTAATCCACCAGGATCATGGGATTCCGCGCGTGGTCAATCTCGACACCAACCAGATATTTACCCAAAGTATTAACAAACTGACCAGCCAACACCGAATTAGACTCGACCAAGAGGATACGCACGATCTATCTCCCCCTTTATCTGTTATTCACACGCTCGTAGACCTCTGCAAACCTACGATCGGCCTCCTCACGTGGAATGTAGACTGCCCCGAACTCCGCAACAGTTAACTCAACCTTACGAAACTCCTTAACCTCCGCTCTCGCTGTATCGAGCTCCTTTTGGATGCGGTCAACCTTGCTGTTCAACATCGCCCATACCACCCCGATGAGGGCGCCAAACACTATGAGAAGCAACCCAACAATGCTCAGAATGTCTCCGAGGTTCAGCTGTAGCATCTAGATAACCTTTCCCCATCAAACCAAGGTGCCCGCTCTCTGAAGTATCCTACATGAAACTACATCTGCCCGCCACCCGCAACTTGCTGCTGAAGCATCTGGAACCCACCCTGCGTCTGTGCCTGCTGACGTATGTTGTTCATCCTCGAAATGACAATGGCGTGCAACGTCTCGTTGGACTTCTTCAGTTTGAGCAGCTCACTACGACGCAGCTCAGCCGGCATAGCAAGCATCTGGTAAGCTATCTGGTCGGCTTGTGCCTGCATATCCTGCGGTGTAGTTCCGCCGCCGCCACCACCACCCATCGGCATACCGGGCTGACCACCCATCGGCATACCGGGCTGACCACCCATCGGCATACCGGGCTGACCACCAGGCGGCATACCAGGTTGGCCACCAGGCGGCATACCAGGTTGGCCACCAGGCGGCATCGCTCCACCGGCTTGCGCATAAGGCATCATGCCCATCGCGCCAGCCTGCATTGTGCTTTCCAACTTACTGCGCTGCGCCTGGTCTTCCTGGAACTTGGCCATCTCCTCCTGCCGGAACTTCTCTTCTTCCAGCTGCTTCCTTATCTCATCGCGCACATTGATACCAAACGGAGCGTAAGCCGTCTGAGCGCTGATCTGTTGTGACTGCGCCAGCTGGATGCGGATCTGACGGTCTTCGATACTGTCGGCCATCATCACCGGCTGCAACCGCGCCTTGACCTTTTCCCAGTTTCGCAGATCAGCAATACGCCTGAGTGCCCAACGCAAAAACGTATTAAAGCCGCCAACCATGTGAACCCACGTGCGCTCGAACAACCGGATGGAGACTGGCGCTACGTTTATCTGTAAGTTTCCACGATACATCTCCGCAGGGACACCCTGTGCGTTGAGGAACTCGTCTGTTGCCTTATCGATCAATTCCCATGGCGCCAGGCTCTTGCCATCGCCACCAATGGACTTGATGTCGATGGGGAAGGGCAGCGCGTGGATCATCGTCGGATCTTTGCGGTGCTGCTTGTAGAGGCTCATCACGCGGGAGTAGAACTGCTGCATGTTGATGTGCAGGACAGGATCAGCCTCACGCGATGTGCCAGGAACGGGAACCATGACGCGGAACGGTATGATGTAATCCAGCGCGATGGCCTCGTTGTAACGGCGCAACACCTGGATGTACCAAGCCAGCTTGAAGTTGGACATGATCAATGGCAAACCCCAACCGAAGTTACGGATGCCGGCGATGGGTTCATCGCGCATGTGGAAGATAATGTCCTTTTCGAAGCGGAAGAGCTTGTTCTCCCTGACCGCCTCAATGATCTCCCACGGCGTGTGTTCGATGTAGAACGGGTTACCAGACTTGATGTAGGTCTTGAAGTAGCCGGGTATCTCCCAAAAGTAGGTTGTCTCGCCCGATATGGGGAAGTACTGGATACGCATCTCATACGGGGACCAATGGACAATGCGGACCGGATCACTCTCCAGCGATCGCCGGTCAACCCGATGGAATTCACCCTTGTAATTGCACTTCGAACAGCTGGACATGAACTTGTACGAATCGAAGGTCCACTGGCACCTACCGATCGGACGTTCAAGGTGACACTTCGGGCAGCGCAAATTACGCCTGAATGGTACTGATATCGACATGAAGTCGTTACCATAACATAAATAATTATCACCAGCTGTGGCCAGCACTTCCATCATGTTGATTTCGTTTTCGAGGAAGTCCTGGTACTTTTTCTTCTCGCTGTCATCGGCATCAGTCAGTTCGATCTGGGTGAGGAAGTAGCGCACTACGCGCTGAGAAGCCATGCGATATGTACCGGTTGTGACCCATACGAATTCGCACCAGCGCAGCACATCGTAGATGCTACGTGGCATCTGCGTGGAAGCGTAATCGAGATACGGATCGGGAAAGGCACCTTGAAAACGATTGGTACTGTTAGTTCCGACCATCGATGGCCCGAACGGTGTACCGCTTGCAGTAGCGTCAAAACTGGACATTATTTAACCCTACTTGTGGAGTTTAGAAAGCTCTATGGAGGCAGACTTTAAGGGTGCATCTGCGCCCGCCTGTTTCGTCCATCTCATCCCCACGTGGTCGATGCAACGTGACTTGTCGCTACGAATCTCCACCGCCGTGCGGCCACAGACATCACAGATTGTCCGGCCAGACTGAAGGACGTTACGCTTTTCCATCGTCACCCCCCTGCCCATTCAACTGCAAGGTTGCTTCCTCGTCAATAAGATACACGGTTACGAATGTATCGCCATTGGGAATTAGCGGAAACTGGGTGCCGGGGTAGCAGGCATACTTGGCTGCACCGATGTTTACGACTACCGCATGTTCACCGGATGGCGCCTCAAAAAACTCCCTCATGGGTGAATTCTGTACCATCACCAGGCAGTAGCCATGAACATGTACCGTGTCGTAGTGGTAGGCGATCGACCCGAATTCACCTACAAACTGGACACGCTGCTTCGGCCTTACAGGGGCTGGCGGCGGGGAAGAAACGAACGCCAACCGTTCGGAAATCGTCTGAGGAACCCCCGGCGGCATTGAAGAAGCCAGCGGCGTGGCAACAGGTACGACTGCGTTGGACTGGGCAGCAGGTGCCATTACTTGAACCGCTGGCTGGTCGACGCCTGGCTGCAGGGGAGGAAGAATGTGGTCCAACGTCACAGCTATGGGCGGGTGATCCGATTTGGCATCCCTACCGCTAACCCGGTTGGCGTCAGCAAGCCGTAAAACCTCTTCCTGAGACATCTTCACCGTACGTGTGACACCATCAGCACCAATCTCTACGAAATTCTGAGCCATTGGTTTTTGTATGTCGAACGTTGTACCGACGGAGTCATTACGCACACTCGGCAAACGGGAATCCCAGTACCCCCGCGCACTGGATTTCGGAATGACCACACCGTCCATGTGGTGGTCCGTCTTGGTGCCGTCAGCATACGGATCGTAACGCGTCTCGTTGGACATCTGAGGTTCCTCCTTGACATTCAATCTAGCTGATAGCTAAGGAAAAATCAATTCCTTCCACCGACGGTCTTACTGGACCGCCGGCGGAAGGTTGAAATTTATTTGGAAGCTGTGGCGGCCACCTTCTCTTTCTTTCGCGCCCACACATCATGACGAATGGGCGTGTCAAGAATATCAACACGGTGATCCGCGCGGAACGACTTGAAGGCACTTGGTACGTTCTTCACCAAGCTGATCAGCGGGAACCCGGACGGGAAATGAACCCAGACATCGCGACAGGAAGCGAGTTCGAATGGGACCATAATACGACGCCCATCAGGGGTATTACCGACGCCAAGTACGCACAACTGGCGGATGACCTCGAAGTTCGGCATGTTCTTCAACTCATCAAAAGTGAAGTGCCGCGACGGTTTCTCCGCTTGCTCCTTAATCGGGGTCCAGAGGCTTTGGCCCTCGATCACCAGCAACTTCTTGGCCTTCGGGTACAACGGGAGCATGTGGACAGGATGGTCTGTGCCAAATGCTTTCTGAAGTGTGCGCTGGACACCCAGCGACGGATTAGCAATGTCGTAGTTTTCATCGCTATCCGCTGGATGGAACTCGTACTGGCCTTTCTTGAAGTCAAAGGTCACGAATCCGTTATCCGGGCTCGTCAATCCCCCGACACAAGGCAGGTCGTACTTCTTCAAGTTAACCTTCTCAAGAACGAGCCGGTTAACCTCCTCGCCTTCCCGCGCGGTCAGGAAAGCCTTTCCAGCACCAGAGTACGATGAAAAGAACTGGGGGATTTCAAGCCCGTCCAGCACCTTCATGTCCTCATTCACTTTGAAACCCTTACCATCAGGCTTCGTCACCAAGTCCAACAATGCCTTGCTCCACTTCAGCAAGTTCGTGTGGTTGTGGTGGTATGGCACAAAGGAGTAACGCTCCCTGGTACCACCTTCGCGTAAGTCAACAACGGCTCCTTCCAAACGCCGGTTCTTACCGGGCTCGGAGGAGACCTGGCCTCGACGATCCATAAACCACTTTGGACCGCCACAATGCACGAGGCCGTCAGAACAATGGAACCTGTTCACATTGACGATGATGGGCACCGCCGACTCCTTGCCCTCAACCGTCTTCTGCCGGTAGGTGTAAGGCTTTGCTGCGTTCCTGAGCATCAGCATGTGTACAGAATCCAACGGGACATCAAACCCGTCGTCCGTCGCCTCGATTACTTTCCCTTCCGGGATGTAAGCAACCAACGCCACACCTGACCCCAGCGCCTCCGCTCTGGGCGCAGCCACCTTCCGTAAGTCCATTCCGCACTCCTTCCGTCAAAAAAGTACAGCCCCCCACGAAAAAAAATAGGCTGGCAAATGCCAGCCCGATTCACTTTGTATTCTAACGCACAAGGGTAGGTACTTTAATCAACCCGGAACACGAAATAAACCATCCGGACTAAACGATGCCGCAGTCGGATCGCCAAAGGAATGCGTTGTACCCCCTGGCATTTTGACCTTGAACACCATGCGCGGCTCGGAAATCTCGCACGGAACGCCATCAATGATCAGGTAACACCACCCCCGCTTCAGGTCAACCAGCCGCTTATACAGATCTGCGAAGAAACCCTCCTGGTCATTACTGGCAATACGCGTAGGAACACCCTTCTCAGGGTTCTCCGGGACAATAAACGCGTGATACTTCTGTGATCCGTCAGCCACTGGTCACCTCACTTGGTCGGGGCCGCAACAGCAGCCTGCCTCTTTGGGGCTGGACCGCCACGCTCAACAAGCGGCACAACCTGTTTCGTGCGGTCTACAACCGTTAGTTTTCCGGTCCTTCCGCACACCCTAATCAACGACGAAAACAACAACGAACCGTCGTCCTTCATCGTCCGCATGATGAAGACCGTATTCTCCTTGCCTGTGCCGAAGAACAACGGCTTACATTCCAGCTCGGAAGCAGTCGTCTTAATGTCCTCAGCCTCAGCAGTTGAAGCCACGGAAACCTTTACTCGCATGGACTCCTCCTTTAGTAATCAAAACACCCCAACTCAGCCACCAGTTCATCCGACGTAACACTGTGTGCACCCACATAATCGTAAGCTACAGCGCCGGCAGCATTACCTAGTCTGGCTGGTATAGGCATCAGCCATTGCTGCGCGTACCCGATTGAAAAAGCCGCAAGAAAGGAATCACCACACCCAGTAGGATCGCCTACCTCGCGCGGATTGGTATACAGCTGCTCATGCATGCCGCCACATGTGACAATACAGCCGTCTTTACCCTTCGTCACAACAGTCCATTCAGCACGGCCGCTGGATGTAGCACGGCTGCTTTCCAGCAGGTTGTGGACAAGCACGTCTGGCTTGCCGTAGAAGTCCAAATTACGAATCTTCGCCCCTACGATGTACGGGCGCTTCGACGCGACAATGTCATCAATCACGTCATCACATACAACGCCCTTGTCGTAATCCGAAACAACAATGATGCCCGCAGGATTACGTTTGACCCACCCGCGCATGCTATCAATGATGTCAACCAACGTGTCGCCGTCAATCGGGTTGTGCTGTTCTCGATCCACCCTGGCCACATGCCTGCCGCGTGTAGTTATGTACCGCGTCTTCACGGTAGTTACACGCCTGTCAACGATCAACTCGGCCTGTGGCATCAATGCCTTAAGCGTGCTCCCAGATACGTCGTCACCAACAACACCTAACAGGGTAACATCAGCACCCATCGCTTGAAGGTTATCCACCACGTTCGCAGCACCACCAGGCTGCTTCGACTCACTCCGCTTGACCAGTTTTGGTGCCAGATCGTCCTCCGGTGAGATGCCTGCCACATCACAGAAGACGTGACGATCAAGCATCACGTCGCCAACGACGAGTATCTTTGGTGGGTCCAGTAGCGCTTCAATGAACAAGTCTCTAAGCATTCAGTTGACCTAACACGGCCTCCGTAGTCTGTATCGTGTTACTACTTGGGTCCCTCATGACGAAGTCTATGTACGGATTGACTTTATCACGATCAATCCCCAAGTCGACTGGAGACATCCGCCCCTTGGCACACTCGAATGAGAAAACATCCAGCGTGGCCGGTTCCCGCTTACCTGCCGCATAGGCCAGCGGATCAGCAACCGGCGCGGGGCAGAACATCGGGATGTACACCAGTTTCTTCACACGATCGACGAAAAACTGAGCCAGCAGCCAAACCTGGAAAGCACTGTAGCTCTTCTCGTCCATTACATCGACTTTCATTCCCCACTCACCACACCGAGCAACAACCAGATGCTTGAACTGAAGGATCATCCCGTGTACCTCACCGGGATGACCCTTCATTGTATCCTCTGCGGCAAACCGGCCAGGGATGTAGTCTTCAACTCCGACATGCGCGTACAACGGGGCCAAAGAATAAGCAACATAGCCCGCCTCCCTCAACTTAGCGATGGACTCAGGCTGATGGCTGTACTTTGGCGCCGACAACGGCTTGTTGTCAGGGCGCTGACCATATCCGACCAGTTCAATCATGCGCGCATCACCTTCATAAGCGCAACTGCCGCCTCAGCCCTGCCTTGAGCAGTATCAAGGTCCGGGCTGGCGATGCCAAGAATCTTGGCCAGCTTGAAAGGATCAGCCCACTCGGCCGCCGATGAACCAACCAGCGTCTCGACAGGGTCAAGGATGATCTTCTTTCCGTCAATCGACAAGTACGGGTACTTAGTCATTGGTGACAGCTTGGCCCACCAGTGCGCGGGATCAAGCGTCTTTGCAGCTGCGGATTGCAGAAACAACCGGCTCAATCCCTCGAAGATGCCGATGCCCGCTACTATCGGGTAGCAGGTCATCATATCCAACGCCTCCTCGATCTTCGGCGTAAAAACTAAACCGCTATGATTGATCAGACAGACGTTCGTAATGGTCGACGCCAGCGGGTTCTTGAAGGCTTCCTCGGCCAACCCGGCGCGCGCTTCCTTCTCGTACTGGGCAATCTTGGCGGGGTCCTTCCAGTTGGAAGGTGCCTTCACCGGCGGCATCATGTCCTCCCACCCCTCGATCAGTCCTTTGACGGCTCCGAAGCAGATGTACTTTCCCATGCCTTCACTGGCCTCCCTTCAGCCTTTAACACACCATCCTCCACCGATACGCGGATGTACGGGATGAACCCATACACGCCAGTATCCGTCGTGTGCTTATCAACGACGTCACACACCACAACGGAAACCAGGTTATCGACCGCCCAGGCGAACAGCCGCTTGAGCGCGTAACCCTTGCGTTCGTTTTCTGACATACGATCGTCCAATGAATACAGCTTGTTCAAATCACTAACGATCAGTGCGATGTGGGTCTCCTGGACCGTCGCTTCCAGTCCTTCAAGCAGCCTGGCATTCGTGGAAGCAATGTCCTTCCACCAGACCTCCGGAACGAACGTACAAGCGTGTTTATCGAATCCATCCACGCTTTCCGGCTTCTCGGAACCAAAGAAGACGAAGCGTTCATGCTTCGCAACAATGGACATACAAACGGCCACCGAAGCAAGCCCAGTAGCCTTGCTATCACCCTGCAAAACGACAACCTGCCCGGGCTTTAGTTCACTCGGACAGCGATTCGGGTCTGCCACGTCAAATGGCAGCTTAATCCAGTCACCATTCGTGCGTTTCCTGATGGCCTCGAAACGCGTTTTGCGCACCCTGGAGGAATCTTCGTACTTCGCCATGAAATCTTTGACGATCGGCAGACACTTATCGCGCATGTGGTTGAAGACCTTGCGCAAATTGTAACCCTTGTCGTTGTACAGCTTTGCCTGAACGATGTGGTCCAGGTCCTCGATGATGGCATCCGAGATGTCAGGGTTGGCAGACATCTCCATCCGGCACCACCAGATTAACTCCCACGCGGTAAAGAAGACGTCATAAACCTTTTTCAGGTCTTGGTTATCCTTCGAACCGATCAGTTCGGCAAAACGGCGCGCGCTCTTAAGGCGCCGCTTTTCCGCCTGCTCGTGAAGAAGCCCCAGCTGCGTGCGTATGTCGCCGCCGGTTACGGCAGCCTTCGGCTCAGCCGGATTGAGCGCCTGCCCGTGGGCATCAAGTAACGAAGGCTTGGCAACAGATTCCTCCGACTTCTTCTTCAGGTCTTCTGCAACACCCTGCAGATACCTCATACCGTCAGCCTTGGTGATCTCTTCACGCATCTGCCTCTCACTGTCATTGACCGGGTCCATTGACTACTCCCTCAAAAGGAAGCGCAGGCCGCGACTTAAAATCAGCGACTGCCTGCGTCTTCAATTTCCAGTACAGGCTCTTATTGCCTGCTCTCCTGGCTGCCGAGAATGCGGCAGCAGCATCGTACGAATCCTCAGCCAACGCCTGCGTCTTCGGCCACTTGTTAAACTGAGGATTATCTTCCAGTGCAACGTACTTCAACCGCGACTTCTTCCAAGCGGTACGCTCGCCTTTCTTCATCTTAGCGCCGTCACCCGGCTTAAGTTCAATACCAAGTAAGCACTCAACGTCGTGAGGCAGGTAGATTTCGAAGGGTACGTTGAGGACACATGTAAGGCAGGAGAACATGCCAGTGGCAATGCCCATACATCTATTTGCTCTTCCCCCCTGCGCGCCACCACTAGGCAGTTCCGCAACAAGACCCGAGATATGCGAGTCGAGTGCAAACTTGGTCAATTTTTGAAACATCGTCACAGCAGCGGAGTAATCCTGGTGAACTACCTTTCCAATGCTCTTGTCCATGTCGTTTGTAAACGTCTCGGCATGAACAAGGGTATCAAGCGCTGGTCCCAGCTCAAATAGCGCGGCGCCGGTCTTTTGGAAACCGACATCCAGGCTAAGAATCAGGATAGGTTTGATACCCTTGTTACTCACCTTTCAACCTCCTGACGGAGTGTTTCCAGCAGGCAGTGCGTCAGCCTGCAGTCATTCGCAGCGTCATGGGCGTCTGTCTTATTAACGCCAGACCGGCCAAGGTTATACACATCGTAACAGTGACGGTCCAACGACCACTTGACCTTGGCGCGTATCTCTGAGATGCGGCTGTAAAACCCGCGCAGCGTTTCACCATCCTTCACGTTGGCGCCAAGCTGCGCTGCCTTCACCATCATGCCTGTGTCAATCACACCGTCCGTGTCAAACCGGAACGGCGTGCCGAACTCGGCTGACTCGATCTGAAACAACGGGATGTCGAACTTGTACAGATTGTGGCCCACAATTGACAGCCCGTCATCCACCCACCGCTGCATCATGCTGACAACATGCGGAACGTACTGGTTCGCCGGTATAGCAGTCTTAACCAGCTTCTCCATCGTAATCCCGTGGATGTCGGATGCACCCTTCGGGATCACTAGGTTAGGCCGGATGACTAGCTGCGAAAAATACGAAACCGGCTTCCTATCCACGACGATACAGAAACCGTACTGCAGTATCTTCGCGACAGATAGCTCGACACCGGTGGTCTCAGTATCGAAGACCACGTAATTGTCGGGCATCTTACCGCCCGGCAACCGCTCGCTAATTTCCCGCATCAGTCGCATGATGGCCATTGATTCAAGCGTCTTTCCTGATTCCATCCGCCTTCACCTTTTTCACGGGCTTCCCGCAGTTGTCGCACGTAAGGGAGCCTTTTGGCCGACTGTTAACTGAGAACCGCGCGCAGCCGCATTCGCAGACAGCATACGTGTGTTCTGACAGAAGATAATCTACGATACTGTCCATACCCATCGTAGGTATTTCTGCATCGTCGTCACTCTTGGGCTTAACGTCCGCCAACCATGTGGCGAAGATACCAGTAAGCACAAGCATAAATTTCCGTGAAATCAGGTCCACGGCTACGGGATGTGCGGCAGCAATCTCATCGAAACGCTGCTTAGCCGTAATACCATCGACTGGTTCGTCGATGATCCACTTGAACATCAGGCCAATCTCACCAGCAGTGGTGATCAGCTCATCCTTACTGCACTGCACCGTACCCTCGAAATCGTCGAAGGAACGCAGTGCCAGCCGGATAAGCCCTGGCATAACATTCGTGACATCCCGGGCAGGGTTAAACCAACTCTTATCCCCGCCCTCCCGCAACCTGACCTGTAACATGGTTACCTCCTGTAAGAAGCCAGCTTAATGGCATTCCGACTTAAATCCGTCGCGCACTCAACACACATTTTGTAACCAGGGTCAAACCACGCATCATCCTTCCGGCAACGCTGACATGACCCCTGTTTGTACGTCATCGAGTGCGTAGCCCTTGGGCAATCACTGTAACGTAAATCGCCGTCCGGACCGCGCTCGAAATTCGCTGAGGAATGCCCACGGGTACACGAAGAGCATTCCCACTTGTAGCCAAAAGTGCACGGTGTAACCCGCTCCTTACGCAACGCGCGGTTATACACCTGCATTCCAGACGAAGAGTAAAACTCGTTCAACCTCGGGTACTCCTGCACCTCCAGCAACCCAGCCATGCGTGCAAGAACAAACTCGTTCTTATGGACGTGCTTGTAAGCCGGAAAGCCGAGCTCGCGCTTGATGACAGCCATCCAGTACTTGTACGGCACCCGCTGAATGAATGTCAGCCCGCCAAACGGACCATCAAACAAGCGGAACGTGACAGCCAACGTTGGCTTCCCCGTGTGCGTCGGTATGCCATATCGCATATCCTCAATACGCACCATGGTCCACTCCGGCGCCCGCGCGACAAATGCCTTCTCCATCGGTTTAAACTTCTTCAGTTGACCGACGCTGCAGGCAATACGCCACGCAATCTCATCGCGCGCTACCTGCGTTACCTCCTTACCGTAGTAATCAAAGAGCAGATTGTGCAGTATCTTCACCCGGTCAGACCACACCTTGGACGTGTCGGGAATAGTCTTCGTCACATCACTGTGAGCCTTAAACGAAGCCTGAACGTGATCATCATCAAAACCTACCGAACCAATCAGACTTTCAACCCCCTCAGGCCGACGCTTGTCGAACCCATAAACAATACGAAGCGCTCTATCACAAAACTTGTCAAATTGTTCATCCACCAGTGTGTAGTCTATCGCATCATTGAACGCGAGTGACCACAGCTCATAGTGCAGCACTTGAATGCGCGAAAACTCAAACCGCGTGTTGGCTGGCGGTGGCATTTCTTATCCCCTGGTTTGTAGGTTAAATTAACTAGATTGATAGTCAAGTACAAAATAAAAGGGCCACCCTACCGGGTGGCCCTACCCCCCTACACGGTCCGGCAGCAGTTAGCCGCCGGTTGTCGGTTTGTACCCAACCAGCTCTTCAGAAACCCCGACACAGAATGAGTCAACAATCGTGGCAACCCCGGCCCCTAACTTCTGCCAATCGGGCCGCTTCTTAAACTGATGATCCAGTTCGCCGCACAGTAACTCAGCCAGTTTTCTCGCCAGTTTATTCTCTGCTGGCTTTGTAGCCGGGTCCAGTGCCTTGTCGATGCCCTTGTAGATGTCCGGCAGCGATCCCACGAAGCCGCCTTCCTTCCAATCAGTCAGGCCAACCCGTATGTTGTCAACAACGAACTTGACCGCAGCAACCTGTTCGACAGACGGCTTATCAATCGCCAACCAGCTCAGCGCGGTAACGCTACCGGCTTCCTTGGCAATCTTGAGCCTTTCCTCAGGACCGGGACCAGTGCAGGCGCTGCACGCGAACAACAGAACAAGCGGTAACAGAAATTCCCTCATGTCTTTGCCTCCTTTTCCTTTTTCCAAAAAATCAACACGTCACCATTGACCACTATATACGCCGGAACAGTTGCCAGCAAGCGTTGGTTTGGATTGATTTTCCGGGGGAAACTTCGCAGCTCGCCTTCAGCCTGCGCGCGGATAACCATCTCCTCGTAACAGCCAGGACAGTAACGGCACACACTGGCGTCATCACTGCCCCCTCTTGGGCGCGCGTAGACAATCACCATGTCAGTCGGTATTAAATTGCGCTTATTGCAGACTTTACAGGCGCCTACAGCCGGCGCAAGATCCAGTGTGGCTGACCATAACCAGACCATGGTTTAGTCCTCCTCATGCAGCCAACGATTAACGCCTGATAGCATGTTTTCTAACGCCGCGTTCATCTTATCGGTAACCTTGGAGTTTTGGTCAATCCATGCCCTCATCCCGGTTACCTTTTCCTCAATCGAAGCCCCAAAGTCGAAAGCCGGCGATGGTAGATCTTCGATCTTACCGAGGATCGTATCACACAACTCCAAAGCCGCCTTCACCTCCGGCGACTGATCGTCCACCTGCTCTTTATACCCCATGAATTCACCTATCTCCAGCTGGCCGCTCGGAAAGACCACGACGCTTGGCATCATTCGGCTTGACGCCATAATTGAACACATGGAAAGGCCACCCCTGCTGGTAAATCGCCTCACCCAACAGGGTGTCACCCCCGTTATGGGACAAGCGGGGATCAGGCCAGTCCAACTGCCGAAGTTCAGGCACCCGCAGCCACCAATAGGCGCCCTGGGCAAAGTTAACGCCAGGGCGCCCCTTGATCAGCTCAGACGGCTTTTCCTTGTACCAGGTAGCTTTCTGTATGAAATCCCACTGGCCGGGCCGCCAGTGGATAAACCACTTCTCACCAATGTAAACTGGTGTGATTTTGTCGGTTATGAACTTCTTCGTGACGTCAATCCAATCTGGTTTATAGATGTTTGTGTCATCGTCAAACCAGACAACCCAGTCAAGCTGATCACCATCCCTCTTCAGCGGCTCAAACATACGCCGCATGGCGTGGTACTTGGGTACGTTCTTACCCTCATACTCAATCGTACCGCCAGTACGGACCAAGCACTTCTTGATCCGCGCTGAACACTTTGGTGACACATCGTTGAGCCATACCCGCAGCTCGGTATCACCAATGCCATGAGTGTTCTCAAGGCCGGTAACAAGCCTGTCATGAAGATCGTAGTAGTCGCCAAAGAACAACGCGAAAATACGTATCTTCACTGTAAGGCTCCTATTAGCGCCTCAGGAACAACCAGTTCAGCCTCCGCGTCTAAATCGTGCTTCTTGCGCAGCTTTCTCGGCCCGTTGGCCAGTTCCTTCAACTCAGGAACATCGTGAACCATCATGTTGGCGATGTAAGTGACCATCGAATTCCCAAACAACACATAATGGCGCCTTCCAACACGATCCTCGATGCGGTACTTCAGCCGGGTCATGTGAATAATGTCCTTCACGGAAATCTTCCAGGTCGGGGGATACTTCTTGCAGTACTCCACGGCATCCTTACACGAAGTAATAAACGTATCATACAGCGCCTGATCGTTTGCCAGCATGACACGGGCTTCCTCGTCGAACTTATTAGCAACCGGTCCGTAACGACCAATGAACTCAGTAAAACGAGAACCACTTAACCTCGTTCTATCGCGGAAAGAATCATGAGGCTTAAGGTGAAAATTAATAGCACCTACATATCCCCGATCCATTAGTAGACGCTTGATCATGTGTGATATCGGCGCGACGATATTATTGTTTAGCTTCCCCCCAGTCTTGAACTTGATCTCAGCGATCACATCCTTCACTAAAAACCTGTCGTTACCATTGCAGAGAGTAGCACATATCTCTGCAATTAGTCGCATAACCTTAGGGTTCTCTTGAGCGAAAAAGCGCGCCTGCGACTCAAACTTACTCGTTGGCACACCCGCCAGCTCACACCAGTTCACGTCACCCAGATCCACTTTGATACTTTTTGTTCGCATTTTATGCCCTTGGCGTAGGCGGCAGGACAGGGCCGAAACCGATGTTCTCGCCCTTATTCCGCATCATCCGCTCGAAGTCAGTGGCCGGCAAATCATTCTGGATCGTGCGGTCAACCTGATACTGGTAACTCAACATTGCCATCAGCTTCTGCAGCTCGCAGATGATTGCCCACTTCTGCTGCAACGTCGTCTGACGCAGGAAAACCTTCTCGTCAACCTCGGTAACGATGTTCGCCTCTTGCCACGGGCGTCCGTTGATCGTGATCTCGCGGTTACTATGCAGCTCAACCAGAACGTTGACTAACTTCACAGGGTATCCTCCTGAAAATCGGGCGCAACATCGTCCGCATCCGCCAACGACACAACCGTGCCGTAATCTTCTAACTCCGAACTGATGATGAAACGTTCAACTATATTCGTCTCAATCAACCTTTCTCGGTTCATCCACTCGACCAGATCAACGTCTGGTTTGAACCCAGGTTCCAGCTCGTCGCTCGCCAACAGCTTGCACGCTTCCTTCATCGCAAACCGTTCAGTCAGTTTAATCGCAATCCCCTCGTCTTCACACACATGCAACTCGTCGTCATTCTGTCCAACCAACTGGACAACGTAACATTTTCCGTCATTCACTAGCTGACTCCTGTTGAGCCGAAACCGCCAGCCCCACGTTCGGTTTCCGTGACTTCGTCGACTATCTCATAGTCGGCGTACAGCACCAGGCCACATACCATCTGGGCGATCCTGGCCCCAGCCGGGAACACAACATCCTCATTACTGAAGTTGGCCAAGATAACCTTGATCGGACCACGGTAGTCCGCGTCAATGGTACCAGGCTGGTTCAATACGAAAACGCCCCGCTTCGCCGCCTCGCCTGACCGTGCGCGAACCTGAAGCTCAAGCCCTACTTCCATACTACAACTGGAAGTGTGCCCAGGACCTTCATGCAGCCAGCCAGCCATATTGGGCATGTCAGCGACAACCAGCCCCGTGTCAGCCAGAACCCAGCCCTTGGCCGGCACAGCAAAAGGCTCAATGCTGTAGAGGTCAGCACCTGAGGACAGTCTTGTCTTTCGCTGCGGGATAACCGCGTTAGCGTGTACGGCTTTCAGCTTGATTGTAATCACCAGAAAAAACCCCTTACCCGTTAGTTAATGAAATGGTTAACCTGTAAACGCCCTGTCGACAACAACCGACCCCCGGCAGTTAGCCGGAGGTCGGTTTATTCGGAATGACTGTCACAGGTTCCTTGTAGTTTAACCGCTTCAACCTCTTACCACTGCAGGTGTACCTGTGAGCTCGGAAAAGAACCATGACTGAGACTGGAACTTCAGCGGGAACAATAATGAATTCCTTAGGAACCTTATCAACAGTTATCACAGCCCCATCCATAGGGCCACCTACGAAGTGCAACTGGCGATCCTGACTCGTCATATTGTATCCCCCTACAAAGTCTACCCAACCTCAGTCAAAAATTCAACGTACACCGATACTACTGTATAGGCGTAGCTTAGCTTGGTCATTCGGACATGGATACGCACATAAATCACACCTCTCTCGATCGGGGACATAGATCATAGCGAGGTTATCACCATGCCGACACGTCAAATGATCCTTGACTACGGGCGTTAAAGGCAGTCGAAAGATGAAAAACTTCGTCGGATCGGATTTCAAACTAAAGGCAGTCCAGGTTTTGGCTACCTCTATTAACTCCTTTACCCGTACGGCATCCCCCCTCCTGATAACAATATGTTGGTATGTCATCTCTTCACATCCTTTGGCGGGGGCAGAAGGCGCCCTTCCTCCTGCAGTTTAGAGTTAAGATCATCCAGCTTCGCGTGCAACGCTGGGTCGTACATGATCCTAGTGTCGTTTGACTTACCACTCGACGACACCACCGGCGCCTGTACGTTCACCACCGGTGGTGCCTGCTGCGGCACATTCACCGTAACCGAAGGCGGTGGCCCCTCCGGGACCACCACCTTGTTCTCGACCACCGTTGTGCTGGGTGGCACGTCCACCTGCACCGACGGCTTGATTGTAATCATGGGCGTCATCGTGATGTCCGACGCCCCGCTTTGGATCATGATGGGCGGCGACTTGGAGACCCCCGCCAGGAAGCCCAGGGTCGCGCTGATTGCGCACATCACAAACATGACCAGGATGGCCATCAGCACCAACTTGCTTACCAGCTTCAGCTGCGCCTGGCTGCTCAACTCCACGTACCCACTACTGCTCGGTTCGTCCACGGCTTTCTCCTTTTACTGTCCCCCCAACTCCCGATCACGACCACGAGGTCAGATCGATGCGTGTATTCCTGCTGATGGCTGTAGGAAACGGCGGCGGATCTGGCAACCGCACGACCAT
>Ga0307378_10004563_pt1 | contig 19699 bp, 23 predicted proteins | sample UN1MG_FD_202238 | JGI IMG/M metagenome (GOLD analysis project Ga0307378, IMG submission 202238) | Soil microbial communities from Risofladan, Vaasa, Finland - UN-1 | ecosystem: Environmental > Terrestrial > Soil > Coastal area > Acid sulfate soil | place: Finland: Risofladan, Vaasa | collected... | reverse complement strand
ATAGCGTAAATATGAATGTGGACCAATTAAGGTAGATAATAATAATGAAGACAGTTGAACTCGAACTAACCGGTGGAATCATATCAGCAGACGGCGTGACCGCTGGTGATGCAGGTGATAGTCTGGACTTGGTGGCTGGTGCAGGTAACGCAACATACGGTGATGGTGGTTCGGTAAACATTACAGCCGGTTCCGCACCTGCTGCGGGCGACGGTGGTGACATTAATATACTCCCCGGTTCTGGTACAATCTCTTCTGGTTCGCAAGAAGTCGATGTTGGTGGTGTCCGAGTTGGTGGTGATGCAACAGGTCTAACAAACGACGCAACGGTTTACGCCGCTGCCATAGTTATTGATGGTGGTAGTTCACAACCGATTGCTGTTACTGGTTCAGCCGCACAAACTTATACTACACTTCTCAGTGAGTTGAACGCCGATACCACTGGGGCCACTTGGTCGATTGCTGGTGGTAACCTACTTGCAACATCGGATAGTAGTGGTGCAACTTCTACAGTAGCAATCACGGACACCGACCTATTTTCATCGTTGACCGACTTCGTCGCAGTCAATGCAGCTATCGGTGGTTCTAATGGTTCGGCTGGTAAGACCAAGGTAACGAGTCTCGAAGCCCCACTACCAATCAACACTCAGACAGGCACAGCATATACCGCAATAATGGCTGATGCATCCAAGGTGATCACCCTGAACAATGCTGCTGCAATCGCAATGACGATTCCGGCCAATGCATCTGTTCCTTACCCAATTGGTACCAAGCTAAATTTTGAACAGCTAGGCGCGGGTGCAGTAACCGTTGGAATCACATCAGACACATTATCCTTTAACGCTGGCGCAACTGCGGTAATGAATGGCCAGTACAGTATCGCAACCGCACTGAAGATTGCTGCAACCGAGTGGGTACTGTTTGGTCAATTAGTTCCTGCTAATCCTCCGCTGACTTCTGTTGCGATTTCTGATCTAGACGACGGAACAGACGGCGAACTTATTACTTGGGATGCATCTGGCGTCGCAACCACAGTTCCGGCAGGAACAGCAACTCAGGTTCTTACCAGTAACGGTGCCGGTGCGGAACCAACATTCCAAACGGTAGGTGCTGCTGGCTCAGCGGCTAACCTAGCCACTACTGGTGCAGATGTAAATGTAGACCTCTCAGCACCTCCAACAACAGGACAGGTTTTAGTAGCCACTAGTGCTACTACTTCGACATGGCAGACTCCCGCAGCTACCGGAATCGCCAATGTTGTAGAAGATACAACTCCACAACTCGGCGGACAGTTGGATGTTAATGGTAATGCAATCGGTGACGGAACACTTGAGTTAATCACGTTTACTGAAACTGGTTCCGCTGTTAACCAAGTTAATATCACAAATGCTGCGACCGGAACTGCACCGATCATTGGTGCGGCTGGTGGCGATGCCAATGTTGATATTTCCATCCAACCAAAAGGCACAGGTGATGTTGTACTCGGCACCGTAACTATCGATGGTGATCAAACTATTGGTGCCGGTCAAGACAACTTCGTAATGACTTACGACAATGGCACCGGTTTGGTCTCATTAGAAGCTGCCGCTGGTGGCGGTGGCATCTCCAACGTAGTTGAAGATACAACTCCACAACTCGGTGGCGCTCTTGACGTTAATGGGTTCGACATTGAATCCATTAATGGTGGTGATATCACACTGTCTCCGGGTGTTGGTGTGTTTACTGCTGGTACCCAAGAAGTTGATGTTGGTGGTACCCGTGTTGGCGGCGACGTAACTGGACTATTAAATGACGCTACGGTTTACACCGCTGCGGTCGTAGTAGATGGCGGAGCTTCGCAACCAATCGCTGTTACTGGTTCAGCCGCACAATCATATACTACATTACTCAGCGAATTAAACACCGATACGACTGGAGCCGTTTGGTCATTGGTTGGTGGCAATCTGCTTCTGACATCAAGCAGTACTGGTGTTACTTCCACAATAGCAATCACCGATACCGATTTATTCTCAACCCTGACAACATTCGTCGCTGTTAATGCGGCGGTTGCGGGTACTGGTTCTGACGGCGCTATTGTTATTACAGATACCGCTGCCCCAACGGGTACCACGGTCAACAAACTATACAGCGTAGCTGGTGCTCTTACTTGGAACGGAACCGACCTTACTGTTAGTGGTGTTTCTCAATACGACGAGGCATTCACCAATGCTACATTGACTGCCGGTGTACTCACAGTAACCCACAGCTTGGGTCGTAAATTCGTGCAGGTTGCAGTTTACAATAATAACGATGACCTAATTCAACCCGACACAGTTACCGCCACTAGTACAACGGTAACAACAATCGACTTATCCAGCTTCGGAACATTAACCGGAACATGGAATGTCGTAATAATTTAATAGGAAAAGTCCAATGAGAGTAAGAAAATTCATTAAAGATCACATTGTTGATAACGGACCATCGAGTGAAGCAGAATTAATTGCTGCTTGTCAAGCGGCTGGTGCTAAGTCGCCTCGTGCCGAGCGCATTATTCAGAGAATGACTAGTCATGGGAAGCTCGTGGAAAATGGTGGTACGTACACCTTAGCAGTATAACCAGTAGGAAAAGATCATGAAAGTAGCAATTCGTAAGGTAGTGATAGAATACATCGGAACTAACGGTGCCTCGACTAAGGAAGAATTAGAGGCAGCATTGGTTTCTGCTGGCGCTGAGCAACGACGTATCGACGGCTTGGTAGAGAGAATGGCCCGACGCGGAAAGCTCATCGAGAGTGGTGGAACATACACTGTAGCACCATAAGAAAACAATAAAGGTAGATAACAAAAATGTCAAAGCGTACAGGTGATATAGAACTAGCGGGAATCATTGATACTGCGGACGGTGTCGGTAATGATGTCGTAATAACTACGAGTGCCGCCTCCCCATCAGGAAGTAGTGGTAGCGTAAACATCACAGCGGCTAATTCCAACGCGGTTGTCAATTCGCTTATAGCCGGACAGGACGAATCCAACTATACCTTCGATTTTGGCGGCGGTACTGGTCACGCAGTCTCGGATATAATCACAATGGCCGATGGGTCAACTGTAACGGTTGACGCTGTATCTACTGGTGTGGTAACTCAATTTACGGTTACCACTTCTGGTGGTGTCACTGTACAGATACAGCCTCATCCTACTAACCTTACCCAATCAAGTACTACCGGTTCGGGTACGGGATTCTTTCTTCAACCCCAAGGCGATAACGTAGTCCAAGATTCGCAAACAGGCGGCGACGTTACTATAACTGCTGGTGATGGTGGTACTTCTACGACTGGTGGTGGTGATGTTACCATTACGTCCGGTCGGCAACGTGGTACGGTGCTTATTGAAACGGGTGATGCACGGACTACAGGGAATGGCGCTTACGCTGGTAAGATAGATATCAGAGTGGGTACGAGTTTTCAAAATTCTGGCGAAAACGTAAACATATTCGGTGGAAACGCTGACTATGAAGGCGGTGACGCTTTTGGTGGTGACGTTCGGATAGTCGCTGGTAATGGATTCGCCACTATTGGAACCCCCGATAATAGTTATGGTGGTGATGTAAGCATTGAGGGTGGTGCTGCGCAATATGGCGCATCCGGTGCTCTCCCCTATGACGGTGGTGATGTAAACCTTCACGGTGGTCGGTCAACGTACTACGGTGGTAACGTTAATATTACAAGTGGTGCCACCACTGGGGCTGATGGTATAGCTGGTAACATTATTCTCCAAACGCCAAATGGTGGCTACGGTGCTTCAATTAGACTGATTGGTGGTAATGCTAGCTTCGCTAGTGCCGCTGGTGCCGACATTCGGATCGTGGCTGGTAATTCAGCGAGTGGTCACGGTGGTGACGTTGAGTTCACTTTCGGAACTGCTCCGGGTGATGCGGGTGCTATGGTTATCAACACTTCTGTGGCTCCGACGGTAACAACAAACAAACTTTATAACATCGCTGGCGCTCTTACGTGGAACGGCACCGACTTGACTGCCGGTGGTGGTGGTATCTCCAATGTTGTTGAAGACACGACTCCACAATTAGGTGGCAATCTAGATGTGAATGGTTTTAATATTGTTGCACCTAACACTTACAACGGCGCTGATGATATTAATCTCGTTGGTGGAAACGCTTATGACTCTTACCAAGATGTAAGCAGTATCAATATAACAGCAGGCACGAGTTATGGTGGCGCTCCATATAAAACCGGTGGTGATGTAAACATAACAGCAGGCTTAGGTGGATATGTCGGATATACAAGCTCTGGACATGCCGGTGAAGTAATTATTACAGGTGGTGCCGCAATTGCCGCAGCCACCGATCCTGCTGGTAGTGTTACCATTGTTGGTGGTGCCGGTACTGGAGCAGCAGACGGTGGCGATGTTGTTCTACAAGGTGGTACTTCGGGAAGTGGTTCTACTGGTGCTGTTCGTATACCAGATCAAGCCGCCCCAACCGTTACAACGAATAAATTATACAGTGTCGCTGGCGCTCTTACATGGAACGGAACCGATCTTACTGCTGGTGGCGGAATTGCTGCCGTTGTAGACGATACGACTCCGCAACTCGGTGGTCAACTGGATGTTAATGGTAATGCAATCGGTGATGGAACACTTGAGTTAATCACGTTTACCGAAACCGGCTCTGCTGTCAACCAAATCAATATCGCGAACGCAGCAACCGCAGGTGCACCAGTAATCAGTGCGGCTGGTGGTGATGCCAACATTGATATTTCCATCCAACCGAAGGGGACAGGTAATGTCGTTGCCGGAAACTTTACGTTCGATGGCGACCAAACTGTTGGTGCGGGTCAGGACAACTTCGTATTAACCTACGACAATGGTTCTGGTTTGATTGCTCTTGAAGCCGCAGCAGGCGGTGGTAATAGTCTATCGGTCACAACAGTAACGACTACGACTGCAACCGCAGCCGCATGGGACGCTGTCATGGTGGACGACGATACCGCAGGTTCGACTGTCACCATTACTCTACCCGCAGGTTCAACCGATGACCAAATCGTGGTTAAGAAATTGGGTACGACCGCCAATGTCATCATCGATGGCGATTCCGCAGAGACGATTGATGGAGCAGCAACCTTTACACTAACTGCACAGTACGCATCCCTATCATTGATATGGAATGGAACGGAGTGGAGCATAATCTAAATGTCATACATTAACCCACAAATCCCTACCATCGGCGGCGTTGTTGATGATCTTTCTCCACAACTCGGTGGCTCGTTAGACGTAAACGCCTATGGTATCCGTGGTGCGACCGGATCAGGCGCGGGTGCCGGTGGTAATATGTTGATCTACGGTGGAAATGGCGGACCAACCGGTGATGGCGGATATATGTTCCTAACCGCAGGTGCGGGTGGATCGAGCGGTAATGGCAATGGTGGTACTTGTTATGTATACGGCGGCACCGGACGAGGAACCGGTACTGGCGGACAGATGCTTATAAAATCTGGTTTCAACACTAATACCGGAGTTGGTGGCACAATTAATATTCTCGCAGGAACCGGTGGTGGTGGTGGCGGACCAATTAATATTACTGGTGGAGCCGTTACATCCACCCAAAACCCATATGCGGGTGCTGGTGGAGGTGTAACAATTACAGGTGGTGTCAGTTCTGGCGACAACCCCGGTGGTGATATTACATTAGTATCGGGCGCAGCAGGTCCAGCTAAACCCGGTGTGCAAGTAGTTGATGTCGGCAACAGTCGCACTCCTGCTAGTCCTACAGGATTAGCAAACGATGCCACAGTGTACACCGCAGCCATAGTTGTAGATGGTGGATCGAGTCAACCGATTTCGGTTGTCGGTTCCGCAGCACAAACCTACGCAACATTAGTTTCTGAGCTAAATGCAGACACAACAGGAGCAACTTGGGCGGTAACATTCTTCGATCTTCAAGTAGACTCGGACACAACAGGTTCATCTTCTTCAGTAGCAATTACCGATACTGACTTGTTTTCATCGTTGTCAAACTTCGTTGCTATTAACTCGGCAATCGCGGGGACTGATGCAGGCTCCGCTGGTGCAATTGTTATCCCTACCCAAACGGCTCCAGCAGTTACAACGAACAAACTGTATAACGTTGCTGGTGCTCTTACATGGAACGGAACCGACCTGACTGCCGGTGGTGGTGCAGCTACCAACTTAGCCACAACCGGTGCTGATGTAGTTATAGGTGCAGCAGCGCCTCCGACAACCGGACAGACGCTAACAGCAACTAGTGCAACCACTGCAACATGGCAGACTCCAGCCGCAGCGGGAATCGCCAATGTCGTTGAAGATACGACTCCGCAACTCGGTGGCAACCTCGATGTAAACGGAAACGACATTGTTTCGGTTTCCAACGGCGACATTGATATCATTCCGAATGGTTCTGGTAGAACCAGAATAACCAACATCGAAGCACCTCTTCAGACTAACACCCAAACGGGTACATCGTATACTGCCGTTCTGGATGATGCCGAAAAGATGATCACGCTGAATAATGCAGCGGCTATCACCGTTACGATTCCTGCGAACGCTTCTGTTGCTTATCCGGTTGGAACGAAGTTGAACTTTATGCAACTCGGTGCCGGTCAAGTCACTGTTGCAATAACGTCTGATACGTTGAATGTTGAATCGACTCTGACCCTTCTATTAGTAGGCCAGTATGCCGTAGCAACTGCGTTCAAGGTGACGGCGACAACTTGGGTACTGTTCGGCAACCTAGAGGCAGCATAATATGGATGCGATTAGTGTAGTAGCGAGTGGGTTATTGAACTCACAGCCGCCACCGGCAATTATCCCATTGGCTCACGCCGGAACATTAGTCGCCACTGATGGCGTCAATGTCATGTCGATGAGTAATACCACCACTGGTAATCTCACGGTGGGTCCGCTCTCGGATTTGAGTCAAGTAGATAACACTTATTCCAAACCCGGTCCGCTTGGTAGTTCTATACAAACTCTTAACTACGGTGCCGGTGTGTTTATGCTGGTAGATGCGGTCGGAGTGAGTTATTGGAGTGACGACCTCGGAGCTAACTGGACACTAGGTACAGGACACGATCCGGCCTTTAATAGTGTTGTAGCAGGTTACTACAGCGATAGGCTTGGTGTTTTTATGCACAACAATCACCAACCCACGTATTCCATCGACGGGAAGGTTAAGATAGACGCGCTCGGACAGCCACAGGTTATCTCTGCTGCTGGTGGATTTACTCAACTTGATTTTAAAGGCTCGACCTATAATTACGCTTTGAACAGTCAGCGGTTCTTATGGTACAACACGGGAACAGATTTTACTACTGGTTGGGCACAGTGTACTAGGAATGCGGCACGGGATACATACGCTATGGCCACCGACGGCAATGTCGTTGCGAATCTTCAAGCATTTATGGGTGGAGGTTTAGTCCAAATAAATTCATCAACAGACGGTGTGACATTCGGCGCGGATATTACCACTTCTGGTTTCACGATAACCAACCCGAGGCATATAATGTATCATCGTGGAGAGTGGGTAGCTATTGATGCAAATGGTTCCTGCTGGACATCGGATGATTTGATTACTTGGGTTGCTCAGGGAGACACGTATCTCACAGGAACATCCTCTGGCGTTTCTAACACTGGGAATCACACGATGGATAACCAAAATATTATCCGTTGGGGGTCCGGTGAAGGACAAAGCAGAGCAAACTTCGCTATATTCTTCCAGAATCAGGTATATCAGAGTGTAAACATATGACGTATCTAGACCCACAGGCAGTACTGACAGGAACGTGGACTCCGGTGGTGAGTGATGGTACGAATGACTGTACTATGACTAACCAGAGTGGAACATACACGAGGGTCGGAAACATTGTTCATATTACATGCTTCTTCACCATTAACAGTATCGCAAGCGCCTCGGGTCCAGCTAGGATTACTGGGCTTCCGTTTACTTCCGCAAATACTTCTGCGGGTCATGATTTTCCATTGGCCATGGGGGCGATGTCGAGTTTGGCGGTTGCGTCCGATTTGATACCAATGGCACAGGTTGAAAACAATACAACTTATATCACACTCCATGTATTCCAAAGCGCTGGAGCGGCGGCGTCCACTACCATGTCGATAGCCCAAGTTAGTAACGGCGGCGAAATGAAAATTAACGGCCACTACGAGGCTGCGTAATGCTAGTATCTGGAATCACCGCAAGTTCCGCAATCAGAACCCCCATCGTAACCTACGCGGAGGAAGTTCTAGCGGATTCTCCTCTTGCCTATTGGAAATTGGATGAAGTATCAGGAACCGCCGCTAATGATTCCTCGGGTAATGGGTACGACGGAACCTACGCTAGTGGATATACACTTCTTCAGCCTGCTCTAATTAACGCGGGTACTTCTGTTGATTTTGACGGAACTGCCAGTGCTGGTGTGGATATGGATGCGACCGCCGCATTACGGATTACTGGTGACATAACAATAGAAGCATGGGTCGAAGCTGACGCCTTCGTCGCCAACCAGCATATTGTGTCTTGCGCCGGGGACAATACCGATGCGGAGGCAGAAAACTTCTTATATAGCATGGCACTCCAGAACACTACTGGCGCAATGTACATGTTTTCGGAAAGCGGAGCGGGGGTGAACCAGACTATAATAAGCACGCACACAATCACAGCTAGTACAGTACATCATCTCGTGGTTGTGCGTGATGCAACAGCCAAAACTATTACATTCTTCGATAACGGCGTAGAGTACGACACTATCGCGTATGCCGACAACTCGACCGGTGGCACTAATGCTGTTGTCTGTATTGCCGATGCGGCAGGTGCAGGAGAATTTGATGGACGTGTAGATGAAGTGGCTATCTACAATACGAAGTTATCCGCTGCCCGCATCCTTGCGCATTACAATGCGGGACTGTAATCAAAATACTAGTCCAGCCAGTGAGCCCTACATGGTAAATACTAGCAGTGATTTAGGAAACGAATAATGGTTGATACACCAAAGAATGACTTCTGGCAAGATACCGTCCTCACCCCCACGGGTGTGGCTGCGGGCTCTTACGGTCCTGCGCAGATTACTGTCGGACTTGATGGGCGCATAACTAACGCTTCAAACTCCTCAGTATCCACAATTTCCACCGTTTCCTTAGTGGGTAACCTACCGACCATCATTGGGCCGGTTAACGGAAGCCTTGCCGTTGTTCTCGACGACGGTTCTGGCAACGAGGAGATGTATGTTTGGAATAATTCAAACGTTGACTCTGGTGCACCACTGAACAAGTGGCGGTTGATTGGTACAACTGACTCGCAGACGTTGCGGAAGGACTACCGCCAATTGGCCATCGATACAACCGCCATTCAAAACATTGGTGCTATCATTCCTAACTCGGGAATCATTAAGCGAGTCACGGTAGAGATCACCACACCATATTCAGGTGGTACTACAATCGAAGTTCAGAATACCGCAGCATATGTGTTCATGCCATTCTCAACCATTAACCCACAGCTTGCCGGAATTTATACCGAAGACCTATCGGGAAATCTGGTTGATATGGGAACAGCCGGTGCTGGTCAGGTGACCGCAGTTATTGGTGGTGCGCCCGGTGCCGGTGCAGGTGTTGTATACGTCGATTGGGTTAACGTTTAATCGTAATCATCCACGAGGTTTTCGATTATGGATTCGATGTGTGCCAGAATTTTCGGCGCTCGCGTTTTCAACTCGGATAATCCAGTACCAAATCCTTCGGTAGGGAATACCACAGCCCGTCCGCCTTTCAGTAGTGCCTCGACCTTGGCAAAATCTTCTTCAATTTTGGCAACGCATTCGTCGTACTCGGCATCGGTGTAATAGGCTGTTTCCAAATTCTTGGGATGCTTCTTTGTACGGATACCCAGAGCATTGTGTTCACCGCGCATCTCGGCGGCTTGGCCACCCAGTCCCGCACGGTCATCATTATCACCGAAGCAATAGATGAGGTCGGGATTCAATTCAAGGTCTGAACGGTAAATTCTGTACTGAAAAATAATCATATGCTACTCCTTTTCAATTAATTTCATCATCTCGTCGTCGAGTTCTTTACGCATTTGATGCCATTCTAGCGTGTCCGTTCGATCCCGGCTGTGAACTACTTTAGCAATTTTGTAATTCTTCGGACCCTCATATAGGTCGAACGCCATCCCCTGTGCGGCATCGAATAATGCGGAATACAGCCCATCGTATTCGGTGACATCCATATCACCATTTTTCAATCGCAGGATGGCAGTTTGAAGCTCTCCGGTAACGGTGAATTCGATTTTCCCTTCATCCAAGTATTGGATGAGGAACGTAAGAATGCGCAAGGCGTTTGCAGCCTTCTTGGGTTTCCATGTCGCCTTGGTAGCATCTGCGTGCGCCTTCACTCCCATGAACCATGCCGCATAAACATTCTTGGTGATGTTCATTTCGACCATCGGAGTCAAGTATCGGTGCATGATGTAAATGAAATCGGGACGGGCGAGGCACGTCGGAGAGGTTAATGCTTCAAAATGGTTCATACTCCCCTTCAAGATGAATTCGATGTATTGGTGCGCTGGCGTTAGAGCACAGTCGAATGCTTCCGTAACGAAGTTGAACTTTGGATAGAAAGAGTGATAGAAGTCTGAAAGGGTCGGCATGTAGATAGCCTTCATATCAATGTCTGAGGTCTCCGTCATGAGGTCGTAGTTTACCGAACCCACAGCCGACACTAGCAGAATTTTGCGGGTACCGTTGCATTCATTGGTCCACGTCTTCAATGCCGGTGCTAACGCTTTATGGATATCACCCATATCAGCATTATCGGTGATCTTTTCGGGGTTCTCTAGGGCGTCGAAAACAAACTTAACGGCATCCGAGGCTTTCTGTACGGACATCATCTGACAGTAACCTCGATTCCGTGTTCTGTGATTTCGAAGTCACACCGCTCATGGGGTTTTAAGTTGGCATCGGACTCACTGTATCGATCTGGGTTTCCTCGAAGGAAGTCTTCGATGCGGCTCCACGAAACCGTGAATTTAGTACCACTCGATGGCGAGCCAGCCTGCCCGTGCATGTAAACGGTATCAACCATTACGACCTCCAGTGATCTGAACCACGGGAAACCGTGTACTGCCAACTTGATGCATCGTCAGGGAATTCGGGGCGTTCGCCCTGAAGGCTATCTCGGCGCTCTTTGGCTACCGACTTCTCTTCGATGTTGGCTTCGACAACGCGCTTTCCTGCTTTGACACACCATAGGTTCTTTGACATTACACTCTCCATTGATTTGTTATGCCGTTTAATATATACTCCTTTCCATATTTTGTCAATGAACGGTGATCGTCATGAAAACACCACCAAAGTATCCAAGCACGCCGCACTGGCCGTTTTCCGAAACGGTGCACCGCGATGACACGGTCTCCTTCTATCCTGAGAGCTTCGTAGGCGTCCCTGTGATCGTCACAGAGAAGATAGATGGTGGCAACACCTGTCTGTTCAATGGTGAGGTCTACGCACGCTCAGTGGCCGCTCCGTGCCGTGAGGGATGGATGGGGATGGTACGTAAGCATCATGGATGGAAAACCAACGGTACACGGTTCGCCGACTATGCTTATTATGGTGAAGACATCTTTGGAATTCATTCCATCGAATATGAGCCCGTGCGCGAGGAAGACACCTTCCACCTGTTTGCAGTTCAGCAGACCAGCCAAGAATACTGGTGTTCGTGGAGTGTGGTCGAAGATACAGCGAAGGAATTGGATATTCCGCTGGCACCGGTTCTGTTTCATGGTGTGTTCTATTCACAAGAGGACATCACTAGGTTCTTCCAAGAAGAGCTTAATAAACCGTCCAGTATCGGCGGTGACCGTGAAGGATTTGTAATGCGGACGTTTTCCGGTTTCTCAAATTGGGATTTTCGGAAGTCAGTTTGCAAATACGTTCGACCCAATCATGTCCAGACCGACCAGCATTGGCGGCGGCACTGGAGAACCTGTCCACTCATAGGAGATGAATAATGAACTCTGATATTATCAACATACTAACCCGACCCCTAGAGCACGAGTGGAGCGTGCAGGGGTTGGGATTTATGCGCACCTACCTCAGCGAAACCCAACGTCTGCATATTTGGAATAAGTCGCTGGCAATTTTGGGTGCTACCCCACTTCACAACCACCCATGGGATTTTTATTCCGAGGTGATGTTCGGTATGGTTAAGCAGCATCGTGCGGTAATCGTCGATGCCGACTCTTCACTCAACGCCATGCCATATAAGCGCCAACGAATTTTGTGTGGGGAAGGTGGTGGGATAACCGGAGAACCGGAGCCCGTTCGACTTGCTGCACGCCCGATGGAAACCTATGGTGTCGGGGCTGTTTATCATCAACGGGCGGATGAAATCCATTACTCGTATCCAGATAACAGTACGATCACCGTCGTCACACGAGTGTTCCATGAAGAGCGGGACCATGCGGACGTGTTCATTCCGATGGGTAAGGAGTTTGTAAGCGCCCATCCTCGTCCGGCGACCCGTGCCGAAGTCCTTTTCATTACGCGGAAAGTATTACACGCATATCAGGAGCAATCGTAATGTACCCAGACCAATTCGTATCATCAAAAGAGCAGTTCCCAACAGCACCGCATTGGGTCGTTATGAAGTTCACGATAGTTCATATCCCCGGTGACGAGCGATCTCGCACAAATCCGGGTCATGGATATCCAGCCAGCACAGAAACAGGGGTTAGCTATCAAGCCTATTTCACCGAAGAGAAGTTCTTGGAAGCGATTCGTGAGCTTGAAGCGCGAACCCACGGTACCAACTACGTGGTGTTCAAATCCGAACCGCTGACCATCAAGAAGACTCTTTCGGTATCGGCGTCGTGACAGACGACACTAATCCCGTGGACGAGCCACAGGACGATGAAGTTATACCCAACCCGAATTACGTTCATGGGGAATGGATGAGTTTGGAACCGTGTTGTAATAAGGAAAACCGCAACATGAATGGTTGGTGTACCAGTTGCGGCTGTCCTTGTTTGTAACGTATTAGTCGTCCTGTGTGACGATATGGTATTCCTTCGATTCTGATTCCTCGGGAATGTTGCGTTCGAGTGTGACCTCAAGTATCCCATTCTTCAGGGATGGTGGGCACTCTTCGGAGACTTCTACGTTTTCCCCGAGGCGTATTGTAAATGACCAATTCCGCCGCGCTAGTCCGTGGTGAATATAATCGTTCACGTCTATTGAATCACCGTATACCTGTGAGTCACCGCTAATGGTCAGGCAACTATCTTTGGTAGATATATTGAGTTCGTTTGGATGAAATCCCGCAACAGCTACTTCCACCAACCAGTGGTTCTCATCAAATTTGATTATATTTCGTGGCGGGTATGCTTGGACGTTTTGGATGTTGCGGTGTGCAATCTGCAAATCGCGTGCAAGGGATTGGAATCCCAACAGTCCGGGGTGATTGAATAGTTCTTCGATTGCTTCGAGCGCTTGAAATGTATTACCTTTTGACATGATATGTCTCCTCTATTGAGCGAGTTAATAAATGTGGACCGTATAGCGTCCGATTATGAGAGCCCCAATCGGCAACTCTCACTTATATTTATACATTTTAATGCAGGATGTCAACCAATACCTAGAATATCTCGCACATCTTTTTCGTACATTTCCCAGTCCGTGAATATTTCGGGATAGGTGGACACCGGCTTCAGCGATTCCCAATCAAAGGTACTTTCTGTAAATGCTTCCAACTTTGACATCTCATGCGTGTCATGGATGTCAGCCACGCATCGTTCATGGTTGGCAAATTCTGCGAGCCATCGCTGACCCTTACCCTCAAGTTGGTAATAGAAGAACTCCAAAACGCGGGCTCGTTTGAAATCGATTGTCTCTGGCACTAATAACGCGGCATTATCCATGTACGAAATCTTACGGTTTCTGGTTGGTAACGTGTATGCCGTTTGATCCTTTTCAAAATTGAATTTTATAGCGCACGCGATCCTTGCTGCAATCGAATTGAGTATGTCCGTTCGCTGGATGGTGGCGAAGTACACATCTGGGAGTGTCATAAGGTGTTTGTAGAATGCCGCACTGTTTCCGTGTGCTAGTAATTTGAAACATCCGTTCGGATTGTTCTTCCAAAACAAATCAGCATAGGCAAAATCCATGCTCCAGTTTTCAGAATCTTCGGGTATTGGTAATCCCATTCGTTTTGCGGTGGCCTTTCGATGACCGGGCGTTACCAACTCGCCAAAGAAATCATCAACGACGGATAGGTGCGGAGAAGTCCGTAGTTGGTTCATGAGCCACGTGCTACGCGAGCGCGGTTGAGCAATAATTACCAGTTTCATTCTTTATCCCATTTGGATACATCAACAATGTCATGACACGGTATGGTCTGTATATCCCATGACCAATCACGGCCTGCCCACTTCTCCAGAGTTTCTTTCATAATGGGATGCTCGTGCCATTCAGCTTGAGCAGCTTCATCACGGAATAACGTAATAATGGTGAGTGTGTCCCCAGTATCGTGCAGGCATACATATCGGTTTATTATTTTGCCCGCCTTAATCATATCCGCTGTTAACGCACGGACACCATATGTGGGAGGAGCGAGCTTTGAATAATAAAATTCCTCAACCGTTTTGGCGTCTCGCCCACTCTCGCGAAGCGTGGCAATATATAGGATATACATACCCATATATATTACCACACCGGCTAATAATCAAGAACTGAAGTCAACCATCCGCTTGATAGGCACTCTGACCTTCTCTATCTGCTCGTCAGTGATGTAATCGATGACAACCCCTGCCTTGCCATCCATCGCGTCCTGAACCCTCTGAAGCGTGTTTAGCTTCATGTACGGGCACGTGGTGCACCTGCACCCGTCATGCACGGGTACTTGCTGGATGTTTAGCTCTGGACGCATCTCTCGCATGATAGTGATTAGCTCGTTTTCCGTGGCCACATAGATGTGTGCGTCCTGTAGGCCGTTGTAAGCGTCGATCCACTGAAGCATACCTTTGGTCGAAGACACGTGGTCGGACATGTTCAGGATAGCCAGCGGGCTCTCAGGGTGCGATATGAGGAAACTCTTCCATGGTTCATTCAACTTGAAGAGTTCGTTGAGTCGTTCGCTGTTGAACTGGTCGTGAACTTCGCAGACCGCCGACCAGACTGGCATATCCTTTCCGAGTTTTTGATTCAGGTAATCACCCATGTTGCGATCTGGAGAGAACATGACTTTGTCCCCCTTATCCAACAGGTGGGATACGATAGGCTCGACGTTCCTTGACGTGACTATCCAGTCTGCCAGAGCTTTCTGCTCGACGCTGGAGTTGATGTACATTACGTGGGTGTGGTCGGCGTGTTCTTCGCGCCATTTGGTTAGATCACCGATGTCGGTTTGTTCAACGAGTGAACAGGTTGAATTCCAATCAGGAAGAATGACTTCGGCATTTGGGCTCAAGACCTTGGCGGTCTCTGCCATGAAGCGAACGCCCGCAAATACAATGCGGTCTGCTTGCTCTTCTTCGGCGATATTGGCTAGTTCGAGACTGTCTCCGACATAATCGGCTATGCGTTGAACTTCGATGGGTGCGTAATAGTGCGCTAATAGTAGTGTTGACATGACAAGGCTCCCTTGGTCATCAGTTGCCACCGGTCAATCCAGTGGTCTTACCTACTATTTACTCTCTTTGGATATATTTGTCAAGCGGTTTGTGCTTAGGTGGGGTAATAAACGTTCACCGTCTGGTTGTTCCATTTACCATCGGGCGCGACGCGGGCGAGTCCTTTGTTGACCAACTGATCCATGGTCTTCTTGGTAGCACCATAGGAATCGTATACCCATCCAGTACCTTGCGAGTCCGTCCACGAACCATGTTCGCGCAAGGAGTTCAAGATTTCAAACTGGCGTTTACCGAGTCGTAAGTCTGTCATATTCATAACCATTATTTACCTTAGTTTTTCAAAAATATTAATGATAACATCTCGGTTGGAGATTCTGGGTTACGGTACCGGTATGGTTCAAAGCATTCCCATGTACCATCCCATACTATACTAAAATTCTTTGAGGTATTGAATCGCTTTATAACATCAGCATCGGTCACCTTTTTACTAGCCACGTTCATCATATTGACAACCATATTAGAGATTAATAAAAAATTATTACAGCCTCGGAGGGCGAGCATGGCATCCACTGTGATGTTTACTGCTGTTGTACTTTCAAATGGAGTATCGATGTTAACAATGGACGGGTTGAGCCATCCCCCCGTGTTAGCTTCCCGCAACACGTCATATATCTGACCGTGGTGCCAATTGGCATCGGGGTAAGCGGTTTTATTATTGATAATACTTTCCTGATTGGTATCAACCCCATGAAATTGACTTTGAGTAATAATACCAGCAGCTAGCATTTGTCCTATTTCGCTATTAGGATGCGGCTTGTTATTTTCGTCCGTGCAGTCCCCACACATCGACCAATACTGTGCATCTGGTGGTAACGAATAACTATTCATACAATCCATATATGGTTTGATGATTGTTTCCTTTCTTGCTAGAGGTTTAGCTTTCCTAGCTGTCCAGTTTGGCATTCTGGTTTTCATGATTTGCGACGCGCAATGTAACCACACGCTGGACACCCCCGTTGGTTATTGATATGTACTTTCGGTATTTTTTCAAACGTCCCATGTTTTTTACATTTGATTATTACTTTGGTGCTCAGGTTGATATAATCAATCCCAGAATAATCATATCTATCACCATGAGTTTCTTTGGCCCGTTTGAGGAATTCCTCTTTTGTTAGTTTTCTACATCCGCCGCATGACGGACACCCGCGCCCATTCCAATGTTTTACTGGTGCTTGCCAAAAAACGCCATGAGTCTCGCATTTGATTTTTACCTTAGTAGAATCATTAATAAATTCAACTTCGGAATAGTCATACCTATCACCATGGGCTTCTTTAACCTTCTGGAGGAATTCTTTTTGTGTTTTTCCCCTACCAGCACAACGCGGGCATCCAGCGCCAAACGAATGGCTGTTTGGTATTTGTTCAAACACCCCGTGTTTTTTGCATTTGATTTTGATCTTGGTAGTTGAATTGACATAATCGACTTCCGAATAATCATATACATTGTTATGAAGTTTTTTGGCCCTCTCAATAAACCGCTCTTTTGTTAGTTTGTGGCCAGAACAAACCGGACAGCCGGAGCCCGCCCAATGACTGGCTGGTACTTGTTCGAATATTCCATGTTTTTTACATTTGATTTTTACCTTAGTATTATTACTAACATATTCAACATCATTATAATCATATGTATTACCATGAACTGCCTTGGCCTTTTTAATAAAGCTCTTAGTGGAAAGTGCCACCCCACCGCGACACATACTACACCCTTTCCCAGACCAATGATCGGATGGCACTTGTTCGAAGGCTCCATGTTTTTCACAGTTGATTTTTACCTTAGTATGATTATTGACATATTCAACATCATTATAATCATATGTATTACCATGAGCCGCCTTGGCCCTTTCAATAAATTGCTCAGTGGAAAACGCTCTCCTAATAAAACAAAAACCACAACCGCTTTTCCCATCCAAATGATTGTTTGGTCTTTGTTCGAAGATTCCGTGTTTTTCACATTTGATTTTTACGTTAGTGTGATTGTTGACATACACAACTTCAGAATAATCATATGTATTACTATGGATCGTTCTGGCACGTTTGATGAAAGAGTGTTTGTCATATACCCTGTCTATCAATACCTGTCGTAATTCATTAAAAACCGAAACACCAATATTTCTACCTACAAAATCACCACGAATCGCGTCAACCGTGTCCAGTAACCAGATATCCACCGAGGCTGTCTTGGCACCAGTCTTTAATAGGTTCTTCCGAACGAACATCATTTGTACATTGTGCGCGATGTCCTCGATGTCCTCCCTGTTGATTTTTTCAGTCAATAATTTATTATTAGCACCTAATACCGTCGCCACAACGTCCTGCATACACTCACGTCGAGATGTTTTTGTTAGGGCGTCAATGTCCCTCCTAGATAAGAATTCATGGCGTATCTTATCAACTAGCGTCACATACGCAGCGTCATCCCGAGTCACATCGGCGAGGCGTATTCTTTTGACACTAATTGTACCTGATTTAGTCTTTTTTCTTTTTCGCTTCAGCGGCAGCGGGTCCATGACATCTTGTAGTATCATAGCCATGGTCACCGCCTTGAGGTAGTTGTTAACTTTCTCTAAGAAATTCCCACTTCCATCATCCATGGCAATCTTTGGTAATACATAATCAATAGTGGCAACACTTTTTCCCTTAAAGTCGCGCAAAACTCGGCCCATGATTTGAATCATTTCCGTTAAGGAGTTTCGGTAATCGATGATGAAGCTGTGATTCAATGGTGGGTAATTGGCTCCCTCCTTGTACACGTTCATCGCCACCACATAATTCGGTCCGTTCTTGTCATTGATATGATTTCGTATGTAATCAACACGTTCCTGACGCCGGTCATCACTAACCAGATCAACAAGTATATTTTTACTATTCGGAGTATCCCATACCCCACACAAACCAGAGCGTTGCTTCCATCCTGTATCAATGGCACGGCGCAGGGCGCTTACCTCTTTATTCTTATTCCATCCATTGCCGCGCATATTATAAAAACCTGAGTTGGAATGAGGAATATGGATTATCGCCTTAGTGTTCTTCTTAATTTGTGTTTTGATGACTTCAGATGGCGATTTGTCATAGCACCGGAAGTTGAACTTAATAGTTTTCAACCATTTGAAATTTTCATTCAGATGCCGGTCGAATGGTAAATCGAATGCAGTAAATTTCTTTCGAGCATTTTCCGAGAGAATTGGTAACCGGTCGCCACGGAACGGTGTCGCTGTCATCAATGTGACACAACAACTTCTCTTGGTCGCTAATTTCCCAATGGCTTGGCTTAATGTATTACACAAGTCACGGTCATCAGAATAACATAGATGATGTGCTTCATCAATAATAATAGATGTATCCGTAATATCATCAAAGGTGTACTCTTTGAAAAATCGCATGATAGTAGCGTGACTACAAACGGCAACACCCGATCCATTCTTCAAAAACTCGTGCAATTCCAATACCCTACCAATCTTAACAGACTCTACTAAATCAGATCGGTTCGGTACAACATAAGAATAAGTCTTTTTGCCTACTCGTATGTCTTCCGCGTCTAGGAATTCTTTTGCGATGGCAAGTTGGGGTGCTGCCACTATAACTTTTTTACCATTCTCAATGTCTCGGGTAGCTATGAGCCTACCCATAGTGGATTTCCCGCTAGCTACCGGAGCATTAACAATTCTAAGTGGTTTACCGTCCAATTGTGCGAAACACTCTGTTTGCCATAGACGAGGTGTTACCACTCCAGTACTTTGGGGAGCATTGAATTTATGGGTGATGGTGTTTTTTCTGGATACGGTGAACATTATTTGGTTAGGTCCGTGATATCGATCTTCATGAATTGCTGGCGGTGCTTCTCGACGCTACCGAGGAAGTTTAGGACACGAATTGGCTCTTCGTCGTGCTTCACCACGTGTTTCATGTTCTCCATGAACCGGTTCCAGATTTCTTCCTTGATGCTGTCGGGATCGAGGCGGCGGGCTTCTTCGTATTCGGCACGCGGGTCCATTCCGCCGTCGCTGATGA